>Ga0131853_10001941_pt1 | contig 36946 bp, 34 predicted proteins | sample TergutLab28metaG_FD_92764 | JGI IMG/M metagenome (GOLD analysis project Ga0131853, IMG submission 92764) | Labiotermes labralis P1 segment gut microbial communities from Petit-Saut dam, French Guiana - Lab288 P1 (version 2) (version 2) | ecosystem: Host-associated > Arthropoda: Insects >... | reverse complement strand
CGTTGAAGAATCAAGTGAAAACAAATGCCCGCTGCGCGGTCGCTTGTTTTCCTGCTGATTTAAGTTCTATTATTATTCACTACAACTCTAGACCTGCGGTCTATCGTTGAAGAATCAGGTGAAAACAAATGCCCGCTTCGCGGTCGCTTGTTTTCCTGCTGATTCTTCATTATATCGCTATAATGCAATTAAGACAAGATATCAAAAATCATGCCGCCGCATATTATATTTAAAATATGAGGTGTTTAATAATGACTAATCAATACAGATGCGCTACTTTAAAAGAAGATATGCGCTTAGCATGGTTGCAGCATGTCTACTGGACACGGCTATTAATTGTAAGTATAACAGAAAGATTGGACGACCAACAAGAAACAACAGCGCGCCTATTACAAAATCCTAAAGATATCGCTGCTATTTTTGCCCGGTTTTATTCTTGCAAAGCAGCAAATGAAATCGACCGGCTCTTAACCGAACATCTAACAATCGGCGCCGGTTTGATTACCGCTTCACGCGATGGTGATAAAGAAAAGGCATCTGAATTAGATCACCAATGGTATCTAAACGCCGACCAAATGGCGAAGATGTTCCATTGGATAAACCCATGTTATAATTATTGTGAACTCCGGAAAATGCTTTTTGTCCACCTTGACCTGACCAAAAAGCAAGTTGGTGCGCGCCTTGCAAAGAACCATAAAGAAGAAATCGAAACATTCGGTATGATAGAAAAAGAAGCTTTGATGATGGCAGATGAATTTGTACTAGGAATCATGTAGCATAAATATAAAACGGCGGGGGTTAACCCCCGCCAAAAACCTGCCCCTCATATTCTATTATAACTACATTGTCACTCTCGTCCGGGTACTTCTCTATATAAGAATTAGTTACCGCAAAATTGCCCCACATATGCATCGGGAAAAGTTCTTCCGTTTCCGTAATTTGCTGAAAAATCCTAAATCCATCCCCGCAAGCTTCTTCCTGCCTTGGGTCAAGCGGGAAAAATGCAACATCGAAAACCCGCCCTCTTATCTTTTCCATCTCAATCATAAAACGCCGGAAACGGTCACAGTTAGCCTGTTCTTCATCACCAGGCCAAGTCCAAAGATTCAAGTCCCCGGCATGAAAAAAAGTTTTCTTTCCGTAATTAATGATAAAAGCAATACCCTCATCGGTAGAAAGTAAAGTTTCCACACTTAAATCTGATGAAAGCCGGTACATCTCATCAGCTTTTACTCTGGTTATTCTTTTTTCATCTTGCTCTGTCAGGCCTAATTTTAGCTTTTGCGAAGCGGATAAAGGTATATCTTTTGATACTATAAAGCGAACCCGAAAATGCGATTTTCTTATTCCCCAAATCTCACGGTTATAATGGTCGCCGTGAGCATGGCTGACAAATATGTATAATTCTTTATCCGGATTCAGCGGTGGTATTTGTCCGGTATGATAATCAAATAAAAAATAAACTTTATCCAATTCAAGTAAAAAGCCGCTATGGCCTAAATATGTTATTTTCATATCGGTTCCCTATCTTTTAATTGTAATAACCTAGCGACAGTATCTTCTAAGCCCTGCCGGTGTGGTTTGGCATTCTCACTTAAATACTGATGGCGGCCCGTTTCCAAAAATTTTGCCATTCCCTTTGCATTTGCCCAAAAGTAAATACCCCAATTTTCAAAATCCCATTCAGCCATGTAACTATTACATTCATAGTCTATGTAATAAAGTTTTTCATCTTCAACAACAAAATTTGGCGGAAAATAATCAATATTTAAATTTTGGGCATACAACAGCTCACACATGTCAAACATTTGCCTGACATAAATATCTTTCAGCTTATTCGCACCGACAATTTCTGCTATTGTCGGGCCACTTATATAATCTTTGATTAAAAATTGCTTTTCATCATTATAATAAAGCAATTCCGGCATTGATATCCCAACGGCCTTTAACCGTTTGTAGTCACGAAGTTCTGACTTCAATTTATTACTTTCGAAAGTATATGTATCATTTGGTTCATAATGCATTTCCTTGTAAACAACACTTTGATTACCAAATGCCGCAAGATATGAGTTTCCGCCTTTTCCTTTACCAATATGTTTCTTGATTACAAGTATTTTTCCGTTAATAAGAAGAGTACTGTTTTCCCGATTCATAAGTTCCTCAATACTAAACAATGCCCGCTTCGCGGTCGCTTGTTTTCCTGCTGATTCTATATTGTATCAACTGGACTGTTTTTTGTCCAGTAGGCATATATTTTTTACAGAGGATAATATCTTGAAGGAATTGCTTCTTTCAATTGGCAAATTTGTTCCTCCTCATAAATTTTGCAGGTATAGGAAAAGCATAGGCTATATATGAATCAGAAACCATCTTCAACACCGCATTTATCATTTACCAAACAAAATTTCTGGGATTTGCTTCCGGCTAATCTGTCATGGAATAACCCCTTGATTTCCGGCACTCTAATCCTAACGATTACCGGTCTTTTAAGCCGTTTTATCGGGTTTTTTTACCGCATCTTTTTATCAAGAATGTTTGGGGCCGAAGGGATGGGGATTTACCAGTTAACCGCCCCTATTCTTGCCCTTACATTTTCGGTTACTGTCGCCGGTATGCAGACCGCAATTTCCAAATATGTTGCAAGCGAGACCGCAACAAAAGATTATCGTACTTCATCAGGACATCTTGTCGTCGGTTTCGTTATTTCAATGGTTCTTTCGGCTATTTGTACTTGGAGTATTTATTATTATTCTGATTTTATCGCCGCCAAATTTCTTTTGGAACCGCGGACTGCGCCCCTTTTGCGAATTATATCTTTTTCCATTCCGATGGCAACCGTCCATTCTTGTATTAATGGCTATTTTTATGGTGTCCGTAAAAGTACTGTCCCGGCTTTAGCCCAACTAGCAGAACAGGTCGTCAGGGTTGGTTCTGTTTTCTTGATTTATTATATTGCGATGGCACGAGGTATGACACCAACGATAAGCTTTGCCGTGCTTGGCTTAGTAATCGGTGAAAGCGCAGCGATGATTGTTTCACTTGTAGCAATCAGACATCGCTTCTACAATTTATCATTAACCCGCGAGCAAATCAAACCGGTAAAATACCAATATATAAAATCAAGCCAACTGCTTTTATCCCTGGCTATCCCTCTTTCACTAAACCGGGTTATTATTAATATTTTGCAAAGTGTCGAAAATATTTTTATCCCTAATAAATTGATGGCATATGGGATGGATAATTCAAGCGCCCTTAGTGTTTTCGGAGTACTTACCGGAATGGCACTGCCGCTTATCTTCTTCCCCTCGGCGATTACTAATTCAATCAGTGTATTACTTCTGCCAATAGTTTCCGAAGCTGATGCCACCGACAACAATGTTACAATAAAAAGAGCCATTCGCCAATCGATAAAATTGGGGGCGGCTCTTGGTGTTTTTTGTACTGGTTTCTTTCTATTGTTTGGGCGGACTCTGGGAATGTGGTTTTATAATAACTCTCTTGCGGGCAGCTTTATCATCACCTTAAGTTTTCTTTGCCCGTTTATGTATATTGCCAGCACACTTTCCAGCATCTTGCATGGTATTGGAAAAACCGGGGCAAACTTCGTATATAGTATCATAAGTCTTTCAGTCCGTCTGGTTTTCATCTTTGCCGCGGTGCCGATTTGGGGAATCCAAGGTTATCTTTGGGGGCTTTTAGTCAGCCAGTTCATCCAGACCGGGCTGTGCATGTGGGCGGTGCGTGAATACTATTGATACTAGAAAAAGCCTGCAAAATATAATAGGCATATACCGTACAAGCTTGCTTGTACGGTATATGCCTATTATATTTTATAGGGCACTCTGCCCAAGCGAGGTTTTGTGTCAGCAAAATCTCCTTAGGGCTTTTCTGTATCACCCCAGTATCTCCTTCAATAACGCTTCACAACCTGCGCAGACATCATCATAAGTCGTATCAAAATCGCCCGTATACCACGGATCAGCAATGTCTCGCGGGTTAGCTGTATAATCAAGCAGACGGCAAATTTTTCTTTCCGAATCACTGCCAAAAACACGCATCATATTGACAATATTTCGATTATCCATCGCAATAAGATAATCATATTTTTCGTAATCGGAACGCTTGATTTGCACAGCATGTTTCCCCGCCACAGAAATACCTTCCTGCGCCAGACGTTTCCTCGTCCCGGGGTATACCGGATTACCTAGCTCTTCCGTGCTGGTAGCCGCTGAAGCAATGTAAAATTCATCATTTATTCCTGCCTTTTTCACCATTTCTTTCATAACAAATTCAGCCATTGGTGAGCGGCAGATATTGCCGTGGCAGATGAAGAGGATTTTGGTCATAGGGTTAAACTCCTTTTAAACATTTGGTTTTACATTTTTCATCCTAATTATATTATAACCATAAATCACAAACAATCAAGTATGCTTATAAGCAATCGCTACAATTTCCAAACCACTGATTGCATAGATTATATTATTTTATATAATAAAATTAACAAACTTATCCGTGACAATATTCCTAAGGTAATTGAATCATATAGATATAGATAAAAGCTGAGCGGATAAAATAACTCGTTGCTTAAAACTGTTTGTATGGTATCATAGTAATGCAGCTCAATCAAAAAAATGCGAGAGGTGTTTGACATGAATATTGAGTACAAAGATAATGTGCTAACAGCAGATGATTACCTTTTTTTCATTGAAGAAATGGATGAAGAAGAAACGACAAAGGAACAGGCAGAACTTACGATAACTAATCAAGTTTTTTCTGTTTCAGCCGTTAAAGACGGCACAACAGTCGGAATGGCCCGGTTACTCGGTGATGCGGCAATTTTTTGGCTTATCGTTGATGTTTGGGTTTTGCCGGAGTACCAAGGTCAAGGTATCGGCCAGGCAATGGTAGAGAGACTTTCAAGGTATATCAAAGAAAATGCCCCGAAAGGTTATCATGCTTTATATCTTATGTGTGCGAAAGGTAAAGAAGGCTTTTATGAGAAATTGGGCTTTGACTGCCGCCCGAATGCATACGAAGGTTCCGGGATGGAAATGGAAATTTTGGTGGAGGTTTAACATAATAATAGGCAATAAAATAACGAGTTATCAAACCAAATCAATAGATTAATCATTGCTCCCTTATTCTATTTATTAGATTCGGTGCATGCTGTCAAATATTTCTTCACGCTGACATTTAATAATCACACCGATTTCTGTGCCGATAGCTTCCAGTTCCTCGCTGATTTCCGCAAATTGTTTTTCACTTTGGTTTATGTCAACCACCATCATCATATTAAAATATCCGCTGACGATGGTTTGAGAAATATCTTCGATATTTATTTGATTTCCAGCCAGGTAGGAACATATCTTTGCGATAATTCCAACCGTATCTTTACCAACAACAGTGATGATTGTTTTATTCATTTTTATAACCTATACCTTTCTTTACTGCAAATTTTAAATGTTAATGACCGGTGATACTTCGCTTCGTGATGCAACTATCATCGGGAAATCCGCGGCTTTAAATTCATTGTCCGCCATATTAACTTCAACTCTAACCGCTTCATAAGCAAGCTCGGGCAGATTATTTTCCTGGCTTAAGTGCCCAAGTAATACCGTTTTCAATTGACTATGTAAAAGACGGCTTAAGAGGCGGCCGGCTAATTCATTGGAAAGATGGCCCCGTTCACTGAGGATTCTCTGCTTTAAATAATAGGGGTACGGGCCAACCTCAAGCATATTGACATCATGGTTAGCTTCAAGAAGTAAAGCATCCATCCCTTTTAAGCATTCAACGGTATAATCATTAAAACTGCCTAAATCAGTAATTACCGCTACTTTCGTATTACCATAATGAATCCGGTAAGCAACCGGCTCTTTTGCATCATGTGAAATCCGCATCGGGTTAAAAATCAAATCTTTTACGATAACCTTTTCATCGGGTTTGATTACATTTATCAAATCAAGGTCAATTTTCCCCAGGCTGCTGCTTGACAAAATTCCGTCTACCGTCCCGCCGGTAGCATAAATCGGGATGCCATAACGCCGGGCTAAAACACCTAACCCGCCGATATGGTCACTATGCTCATGGGTAATAAAAATACCGTCTATATCGTAACCGGTGATGTCGAGCTTGTTAAGCCCTGCTTCCGTCCGTTTGCCGCTGATGCCGGCATCAATAAGGATATGGGTAGCATCCGAGCCAACATAAACACAATTTCCGCTGCTGCCACTTGCTATACTACATAATCTCATTCTAAGCTCCATGTCTACAAATTTTGGTACAAAATTTGCCGTATGAAGTCTAGTTTTTCTTTTGTGGCCGATAATTACCCGACTCCTTAGAAAAACTCTTCATACTTCTATTCCCAATAAATCTCAATCATGTCATTTGCCCTAAGCGGTTCCATGAACTGGGCATCACGATTATTTATCTTCGTCACTATATGCCGGCCTTTGGAGCTATTTAAGTCAAAATCAATATATTCAAATATATCTACAAATACATATTTGGGTTTCCCTGAAAGTAAGATTGTATCGCCATTGACTGACACAGTCAATCTGGCATCATCGGGATTTTGCGGTGAAGATTTAACTTCTTCTTCATCATTTTCTTCATCATAACTATAATCATTATCTTCGTCATATTCATCGTATTCAGCAGATTCGGCAGATGGTTTTAACCCGGAAGCTTTTAGCCCGGCGGCAGTATTTACTTTTGCGGTGTTATTTATTTCCGTCCCGGTATTTACCTCTGCGCCGGTCTTTTTTTGCCCCGGCCACAAAGCGGCACTCTTCTGCTTTCTGTTATCATCTTTATGCACAATATCTGTTAGTTCTAACTCTTTCAACGACCAAACCACAGAAAAGTTCTCATAAACCGGGGTTGATTCATCAGCTTCTTTATTATTAACATATATCTTAAAATCCGGTTCTAGAACTATATCCATAAATTCTGCGATTTGTTTAACAGTATAAAAATCAGCTAACTCAATTTCATCATTTTCCTGAATCTCATAATAAATTGATTGGAGTTCACCATTTACCCAGGCGTAAACCGGTAATTCGACTTTTTTTTCATTAACATTCACAATAATGATGTCCTGTAGTTCCTTGATTTCGCCAATCGATAAACGGCCTGCTTCACCGGCGGTTGATTCTTTCACTACAATAATATCATTACTATGAATTGAAGTATAAATATCGGCCGCTTCGCCATTAACCGTAATCACTGATGTATCTCCGGACTGTCCGCGGACCATGCGGCTATTGCCATTCAAATAATAGGTAAGGGCCGGGCCGCGGCGCGGGAAAAGGGCATCATTAGGGAATTGCGCCTGCATTGCCGCATCAACAACAGCAAGGCGGTTATTATCATAAATTTTCAAGCGGTCGCCATTAAAACTGACAAAGATGAAATTGTTGCTTTGCTCAAAATAATTAAGGCAGATACCAATCGGCGTAACCAGCAATGAATCTTTGGGGGTACCTTCTTCAAAAACAATCTGCTGCATTACTTCCTCACCACGTAAAGCAACACGCTCACGCGCTATTCCAAGTTCATCAGCAAGGAAATCAGTATAACCGGGAATTTTTCCGCCGCCGCCGACAACAAAAACCGCACTTACTGATTTATTTCCATTAAGTTCACGAATCTTGGCGGCAACTTCTGCGGTCATAGTTTTTAAAACTTCCTCAACAATTTTCAGAACCTCATCCCGCGGAATACTTTGCGGTAAAAACATGATATCGGTATAGGTTACGATATCATTAATTCCGGCATCACGTTTGATTTGTTCGGCGGTGGCAAAATCAACAAGGCAATGACCGGCAATTATTTCAGTCAGGGCATCACCGGCAATCGCGATCATACCATATGAAATAATGCTTCCATCCTTTGTAATCGAAATATCACTGGTTCCGGCGCCTACATCAACGAGGGCAATATTGAGCATCCGGTATTTTTCCGGAATCGCCACCTGGATAGCGGCAATCGGCTCAAGGGTCAGGCTGACGATATTAAGCTTGGCATATTCGACGGCTTTGTAAAGACCGTTAACAACATCATCGGGAAGAAAAGTTGCGATAATATCGGCACCGATTACTTTAGCTTTATGCCCTTCAAGGTTTCCGATTTGATAACCATTTAAATAATAACGGATAACGCTGTAGCCGACACAATAAAACTTTGATTCGGAGTCATTACCCGCCTCAAACTCGGCATATGCTTTTTCAACACCCATCGAAGCAAGGGCATAAATATCTTCATTGGTAACTTCACGCTCCGGGACAAAGGGCCATTCAACCAGGCAACTGACGGTCTTGAGTACCCGGCCGGCCGCCGCAATACAAACCTCGTGCAATTCCATCTTGGTAGCTTCTTCTAAACAGCGGCGAATATCGGCGATAGTTTCACCGACTTTGATAATATCATGAATTTGCCCGTCAATCATCGCCCGCGATTCATGCTCACTGATTCGTTGGGCAATTACGCGAAACTCTTTGCCGTTTTTGTAACCCACTGTGCCAACGACACTACGGGTTCCGATATCAAGGCCAAAAACTGTTTTGCCGGGGTATTTTTTTGCTTCTGCCACAGGGTTGCTCCTATCTAAATCAAAATAGTTAATAATTGTTTAAATCCGTAAGTCAGATAATGTATTGAGTCCTTTATTACTACGTAATCAAATAATACATTGAGTTCTTTATTACTACTACGTAAGTCAGATAATATAATCTTTCCGTCTCTACGGCCTAATTGGTTCTAATTTATATTCTATTTCTGTAGAAGGCGGCCTAAGGTGACTGCAAGAATATATTATCTGACTTACTCATTTAACTAAGTTCAAGCTATCTCAATTGGTTAAGATAGTCCTCAACTTGCTTTATCGCCGTCTCTAAATCCAAACTATTATCTATAACCACCTTACACTTTGCGCGAAATTCGGAATCCGACAATTGGCTTTTGATAATTTGCCGCGCCTTTTTGACCGGATAACCGCGTTTTTCTTGCAAGCGGTTTTGCCGTGTCAGTTCATCAGCATAAATATACCATAGTTCATCAACGATTTTATCATATCCATCCTCAATTAACAATGCCGCTTCAATAAAAAGTAGCTCAATTTGGTTTTTTTCTTTTAGGATTGTGATTTCGGCTTCAATATATTCCTTTACCGCCGGATGGATTATTGAATTGACTTTTTCTAAAAGACTTTCATCAGCAAAAATTATTTTCGCCATTTCCGCCCTGTTTATGCGGTTCTCTTCATCAAGCACTCGTTGACCGAGCAAGTCAATAATACTTTGATAACATGCCCCGTCCGGCTCTTTCAGCAGGTGGGCCACCTCATCAGCGCTGATTACTTTGCAGTTGTATAATTTGCTAATCCGGCCGAGTAAGGCGGTTTTGCCGCTGCCAACCCCGCCGGTCACACCGATGATACGCATTGGCTTGTCCTTAAGTTTCATACCAATTCACCCCGCTATTAAGGCCTATTTCCAGTTTTACCTTAAGCGAGGCCGCCCCCGGCATTTCTTCGTTTAATAGGGCCCTTACTTTATCCGCCTCATCCTCGGCTACTTCTAGTAATAGTTCGTCATGAATCTGCAAAACCAGCCGTGACCTTAGGCGCTCTTTTTTTATCCGGTCCCAAACACGGACCATTGCGATTTTGATGATGTCGGCGGCGGTGCCCTGAAGTGGTGAGTTCATCGCGACCCGATCACCAAACGAGCGTTGCATAAAGTTGCTGCTAAGCAGTTCCGGAATCGGGCGGCGGCGGCCAAACAGGGTGGTTACAAAGCCTTTCTCTTTTGCTGTTTTGATTGTTTCATCAAGAAAAGTTTTAACTTGCGGATAGGTTGTAAAATACTGTTCGATATAGCTTTCCGCCTCTTTGCGTGATATCGTCAAATCCTGGCTCAAACCAAAAGAGCTGATACCGTAAACAATGCCGAAATTCACCGCTTTGGCATTGCGCCTTTGTAAGTCGGTGACATCGTCAAAAGGGGTATGGAATACTTTTGCCGCTGTAATCCGGTGAATATCTTCATCCATCCGGTATGATTCTATTAAATGTTCATCACCGGATAAATGGGCGAGAATCCTTAGTTCGATTTGGGAATAGTCGGAAGCCATCAGCACATACCCGGGGGCGGGGACAAAGACCTTGCGGATAAGACGGCCATGTTCTGTCCGCATTGGGATATTTTGTAAGTTCGGTTCAGTCGAAGAAAGCCGCCCGGTTGCGGTAATAGTTTGCTTCAGGTTGGTATGGATGCGGTTATCCCCCCGGATAAAGGCACTTAAGCCGTCGGCATAAGTTGATTTAAGTTTCGTAAGGCCGCGATATTCCAAGATATCATTTACAATCGGATACTCGGGGGCCAAACGCTCAAGGACATCGGCCGCCGTCGAATAACCGGTTTTGGTTTTTTTACCGCCCGGAAGTTTCATCTGTTCAAACAAAACCTCGCCTAGCTGCTTAGGGGAGTTAATATTAAAATGGCAGCCGGCTTTTTCATAAATCAACTTTTCCAGTTCATTAATCCGCCCAACCAGCTCTTCACCATAAAGTTTAAGTTCGTCAGGACGGACTAATATACCGATTTTCTCCATATCATGCAATACATATGATAAGGGCATTTCGATATTATTAAATAAATCATTCATTCCGGCAGTGGTTAAGTTCTCATGTAAAACCGGTGCGGCCTCACGGCAAATATAAGCGAGGGTGCAAGCATATTTCGTGAATATTTCGGCATTTACTGCCGCCATTTTGACCGTCAGTTTGCCAAATAACTGGGTATAATTTTCAACCTGCAAATCGAGATACTGCCCGGAAATATCGTCAGCTTCATAATCATTCTTAAGGGGGTTCAAAAGATAGGCGGCGATTAAAATATCAAAAAAGCAATCCGTTTCCCTAAGGCCGTTGTTGGCAACTTGCTCGGGGGCGATGAAATAATCATATTTTTTCTTGATATCAAAAGCCGATATCGTCAAATCCAGGCTTAATGCCGTATTGGTTAAAGTTTGAAGTTTGGCGACAAGGTAAGCTTTAGTCAGGAAACCTTCGGCCGGGAAAAAATAAACTTTTTCAGCCGAAACCGCCAGGCTGATTCCAACGAAATCATCATCGGCTTCACTTTCTTCAAAAACCATAACTCCAACTACATCACCGCTCTTTAATTTTTCCAGCCCGGTGAAAATAGCTTCCGCTTCGGCAAAATCGGAAACCATCGTAAAAAATGATTGTAAATCGATCGCTTCTTCAGTGGCAAACTGGTAACTGTCAAAACGGCTTAAATAGTTTTTAAATTCAAGCTCTTTAAACATCGAATAAGCTTCTTTAGTATAAAAATCGCCGATTTTCGCTTTTTCGTAGCTAAACTCTGTTTCGGCTTTGATATTAATTGTGGCAAGCTCACGGCTTAAATCCGCAAGGTCTTTGTTATTTTTAAGTGACTCTTTGATTGCGGGCTTAGAAATATCTTCAAGATTTTCATAAACCCCATCTAAGGAACCGAATTTGACAATTAAATCCGTTGCTGTTTTCGTACCGATTTTGGGGACACCGGGAATATTGTCTGATGAATCGCCCATCAGGGCTTTAATATCAATGAATTGGGCTGGAGTAACTTGGTAAACCCGCTTAACGTCAGCGGCATAGTAGTCTTCCACTTCGGTACGCCCGGCTTTGGTTTTGGGAATCCGGATCTTGATAATGTCGGAAGCAATTTGAAGAAGGTCGCGGTCGCCCGAGACTAAGCTGACGGCCATTCCATCACTTTCTGCCTGGGTTGCGATAGTTCCTAGAATATCATCCGCCTCAAGGCCCGGTTTTACCAGGATGCAAATATTCATCGCCTGAAGGATTTCTTTCATAACCGGCACTTGTTCCCGCAGTTCTGTGGGTGACGGTTTCCGCGTTGCTTTATAATCTTTATAAATTTCATGCCGGAAAGTTGGTGCCCGGTCATCAAAAGCGACTGTCAGAAACTCCGGTTTTTCTTCTTCCAGAATCTTAAACATAATATTCAAGAAACCATAAATCGCATTGGTATGGAACCCTTTGGAATTAGTCAAATCCGGAACACCATAAAAAGCCCGGTTTAAGATACTATGACCATCCAGTAAGACTATTTTTTGCATATTAGAAACTCCATTTTGATATAATAGGTTTGCTGATGCAAACCCTTGCGCCGAGCGCGGCCGTCACTGGGATATGATTAAATATATAACGGTAATTATTGCGGCAATAATTAAAACTTCCAAGCCGTAAACGATTTTTTTGACAAACCGCCTTTTTTTTAATTGAGTCAGTGACCTTTCTTTGTGCCCATCCATTATTTGTTGCAAATCAAAAGCTTTTCCATCTTCTAAGTGCATTATTCCATCATGAACTAAATAATGAATCGCTAATTCTTCCTGACATGCACTGCATCCTGAAAGATGAGTCATAAATTCTGTCAGTTTTTTAGTTGATAGTTTATCCGCTTGATAGTCCGGAATTTGCTTCTCAAATTCTTTACAATTCATAAGGTAATGTCTTTCAGTAAATTGCAAACTTTGCTATAACGGAATCTTGATTCCGGTAGAAGCAAAGTTGTTAGAAAATCTCTTCACATTCTGCAAAAGCCGCTTCATCACCAACTATCGTTACATTGGGATGGAATTGTAAAATCGAGGCCTGCACTGCCGGAGTAACCGGGCCGAAAAAAGCTTCCTTGATAATTGCCGCTTTATCCTTGCCGCTGGCTAGAATTAATATTTTGGAAGCGGCCATAATTGTACCAATACCCATTGTATAAGCCTGTTTGGGTACATCTTCATAAGAAGCAAAAAAACGTTGGTTAGCTTTAATCGTTGATTCGGCTAAATCCACACAAAAGGTTTTATCGGCAAAATTATCACTCGGTTCATTAAAACCAATATGGCCATTGTGACCGATTCCTAATAACTGCAAATCAACACCGCCGGTAGCGAAGATAGCTTCTTCATAATCCTGACAAGCTTTGTTTGCATCTGGTTCTGTGCCATCAGGAAGGTAGGTTTTCGCAGGGTCAATATTAACATGTTTGAATAAGTGATGATTCATAAAATAGTAATAACTTTGTTCATTGTCCCGGGTAAGCCCTTTATATTCATCAAGATTTACGCTGGAAATCCGGGAAAAATCCAAATCACCGTTCTGATAACCTTTTACTAGATTCGCATAAGTTGTAACCGGCGTCGAACCGGTGGCAAGCCCTAAAACGCTGGTTGGCTTCAAAATAATCTGGGCACCAATAATATTGGCGGCTTTCCGGCTCATGTCCTCGTAGTCTTTTGTTTTAATAAATCGCATATTTAACCCTCCTTTAACTTTCACAACTTGGAAGAATGGCGCTTTTCCATTCTTCCCAAACGAAGCTTTAGAATTTCTTTATTTACGTTCTAATGAACGCAAATTTAGAAAATCTCTTCGTTTTTCATACTATAAACTCTTGCATTGCAAGCAGAACCTCATTTTTGTTGATCGGTTTGCCGATATGGCCATTCATCCCGGTTTTGATGCAGTGTTCGGCATCTTCTTTGAAGACGTTGGCTGTCATCGCAACAATCGGGATATTGCGTGCTTGAACTGCATCTATTTCCCGTATTTTGGCCGTTGCTACATAACCATCCATTTCCGGCATTTGAATATCCATAAAGATGAGGTCATATTTGTCCGGGGCATCGGTAAACATTGCAACGGCTTCGCGGCCATTTTCCGCACATTCAATCGTTACTTCCGTATCCCGCAATAGTTCAATCACAATTTCACGGTTTATTTCAATATCTTCAACAAGCAGGATACATTTACCGGGGAATTTCGTGATAAGGGCAATATCTTTTTCCCCTGCCCTCTCTTCGTTTACCTCTTCAACGGATTTACCCGCAAGGACTTTGATATCGAAGATAAAACGGGTACCTTCATCAGACTCTGACTCGGCCCAAATTTCGCCGCCAAGTTTTGACACAATATGCTGGGATATCGGAAGGCCCAACCCGGCACTGCCAAAAAGCTTTGCACTGCTATATACCGTGTTATCTAACAAATGCGATATTTGTTCTTCAGAGATACCGGCCCCGTTATCAGTAACGGAAAACCGGAGAATCAGCTCTTCCCCGATATGCCCGGCCACTTCAACCGACATGCTAATCCGGCCGCCGGAAGGGGTATATTTATGAGCGTTACCCAACAAGTTAGTCAGAACTTGAGTTAAAAGCTGCATGTCACTGATAATCGCTTTCGGCACTTGGGTGCCGATATGAATAGTAAGTTCCTGATGTTTTTCAGCTATATCATAACCCAAAATAGCAACCGCCCGATCCATTAATTCCGCAACTGCAAAATCGGTCCGGTCGATTTCCAAATCACCTGCTTCAATTCTCGACATATCAAGCGCTTCATTGATAATACCCGAAAGATAATGAGAAGCATCGTTAATTTTGCTTAAGCAATAAGCTTTTTTCTGAATATCGTCAGTATTTTTTGCGATATCGGACATTCCAATAATCGCATTAACCGGTGTCCGTAATTCATGACTTATTCGCTCGACAAATAAGCGCTTTTGGTTATTCTTCTCATCTGAACGGATTTTGTCATACATAAATTTCACGAAGATATAACCGAGCATTACTATTAAAACCAAACTAAGAATACTTAGAATAATAATCATTTGATAAATTTGCTGGTAATAAATATTACCCGGGGTAATCATGATAATATGCCAGCCGCTGAAAATAGTCCGGAAAAACGCAATGCTATTTTTCCCGTCAATATCGGTAAGGCGCTCTACGGAAATAATCCGGCCCGCTTCAAGCAAATCCGATATATTTCCATAACCGACATCTCTTAATCTTTTACCAATCAGGTTTTTGTCACGATGATAGATAATATTCAAATCATCACTAATTAAAACACCATAGCCTTGATTGTTGATATTTGCCTTATATAAGTAACCGATAATACGGGATAAATCCAAATCCATTGCAAAAACACCGAAAAAATCGCCGTCCCGGTCAACAAGCCGGTGCGAAAATGAAATACACATATTGCCGGTATGGGCATCAATATATGGCTCGGAAAAATAAATCTGGTCTTTATTTTGGATTGCCCCGATATACCATGGCCGGTTCACCGGGTCGAAATCTGAATCGGGGACCCAGTCATCATCAAATAATACTTCACCGTTTAAATATCCGTAAGTTGACATAAACTCCGGCATCCGGCTGTCTGCTGCCAAATATTTTTCCCTTATTTGTTTAAGAAACCAAAGGATATCATTGTTATCTGCACCAAGTGATATGAAAAATTGCAGTTCTTCTAAGATGATTTCAAACTGGATTTCGGCTTGCTTAAGGCTTGCCGTCACCGCTGTTTCAACTGAATCTAACTTTTCTTCACCTAATAAATTAACCTGTTGCTTGATACTTTTTTCAGTAAAATAAAAACTAGTCACCATCATTAAAACCAAGATGAAGAAAATGACTAGTATCTCCCATAAGTGTTTTTTTAGTATTTTGATAAACTGTTTCTTCAATTGAATACTCCTTATCAGAAAAATTAATAGTAGGTATATTTTACCATAGTTTAATAATAATTGGAAGAAAATCCGGAACTAATTAATGAATTAGCGAAATTTGTCGTTTATATTCACATGCACTAACTTTCGCGCATATTTTATAGCAATAGATGGCAATTTTTATCGAAAAATGAAAAGCTATGCGTTGTGCATAAAACCTTATGCGTTGCATAAGCCGCGAAAGGAGAAAAAATAAAATGTTTTGTGATAGAATGTGTGATAGAAATGATAGAAATGAAAGAAATATAGGCTGTCCAAGAAGGTTTGAACCTATGGACCGAAAATGTTATAACTGCCCGTCTGATCACCAAGTTTTCAAGCATCAGCATATCATCAAACACCGTCATGATATTATCAATGAGTATGATGTCGTCCATGAACATGATTATTTCTACCGTGATGTTGTAAAAGTCCGCGATGTTGTGAAACACCATGACCATGAACCATATAACCCGAGATATTGTGAAGATGACAACTGCCGCGAAAATATGAATAATGACTGTGGTTGCCAAAACTGACACCCGGCGGTGTCAGTTCTAAGAGAATTACAAAACTCAGCTTCGCAGAGTTCGCAATTATTTATTGCAGAAAAAGTGTCGCCCACAGCGACACTTTTTTATTGAATAGGAAATTGCTCCTGCCGGCGTAAATCATCTCGGAAGAATTGCCAGTGATTTTCTTAGAAGCGGGCTTGCCCGCTTTTTTACTTATACAAATCCGTGAATTTCTTCTCCAGGTAATCCACATAATATGACGGGTTAAACCCTTCTCCGGTAGCACGGCGCACCAGGTCATCCGGCAAATACAGCTCACCATAACGATGGACATTTTCCTTAAGCCAGCCAACGACCGGGGTGAGGTCTTCACCTCTGATTGATGCATCTACATCAACTACTTTTTTCATCGCGTGCATGTACTGCGCCGCATAAACGTTCCCGATGGCGTAGGAAGGGAAATATCCGACTAACCCGGCACTCCAGTGGACATCTTGCAAAACACCTTTTGCATAATCAGGGGGGCGGACCCCAAGTAATTCTTCATATTTTTCCGTCCATAACCCGGGTAAATCTTTGACTTTTATCTCCCCGCTAATCAAAGCTTTTTCCAGTTCATAACGAACAATGATGTGCAGGCAGTAGGTCAATTCATCAGCTTCAATCCGGATAAGTGACGGGCGCGCGATATTAATAGCCCGGTATAACATTTCATTATCCCAATCGGCAAATCCGTCAAACAAACCATTAAGTTTGGGTAAAAGGATCTCCGCAAAAGCCTGGCTGCGGCCAATCATATTTTCCAGCATCCGGGACTGGCTTTCGTGCATTCCCATCGAAGCACCATCACCCAGATAATAAGCATCAAGCTCTTCGGCTATATTTTGTTCGTATATCGCATGTCCTGCTTCGTGGATAATCGAAAAAAGTGATGATTGCAAACTATCTTCATGATACTTCGTTGTAATACGGACATCATTGCGGGTAATTGTCGTACAAAACGGGTGTTCCACTTCGCCGATTTTGCCCCGGTTAATATCATACCTGGTAAAATCACACAACCACTTAGTTAAATCACGCTGTCTCTCAATCGGAAATTTTCCTGTAATCTCGCGTGGTTTTTTCTCGCTTGAATTAATCATTTTTACCAAGGGGGTAATTTTTTCCCGCAATAGTGAAAAAAATTCGTCTGCCATTTTGACAGTTGCGCCTTTTTCATAATCATCAAGCAGCGCATCATAAGGGTGGTCTTCATAACCATACCAGTCACACAAACGGCGGCTAAAATCAAAAACCTTTTCATAATACGGCTCAATCAATGAAAAATCATTCGTTTCACGGGCTTTTTCCCAGATATTTTGCGCTTGGGCGGTTAATGATTCAAATGCTTGCATTTCTTCCGGTGGTACGGCACGTTCTTTGCGATACTTGGTTCCAAGTTCGCGGACCATCGCTTGCTCTTTTTCATCAAGTTCGCTTAAACAGCCTTCTAAAGTTTCAATTGCCTCTATCGTATCGGAAGCGATAAAACGGGAAAATGATTCACCGCCCAGCCATCCGGCAGCATTACCCCGGACTTCAAGTGATTTTTCCGGTACCCCTGTAGTTGCGGCATCCCAATCAATCAGGGCTGCCGCCATATTCAAAGCATAGATAGCTTCACGCTTTTTTGCTAATAGTTCCAGTGCAGTTGTTTTTGTCATTCCGAGCCTCCTTTTAGCTAATTAAATAACACTTGTTATTATTGTTTGCCGAACCCTTTGCTAATTATAATAATGCACATTTTTCCCAAAATCAATGCCTAATAATTATTCCTATATTTTCATAAAGATAGCGTAAAGGCGTTGCAATATCAGCCATTTTATGTTATAATGATTAAATTGTTCGATAAATCGTAAAGTATGGTATTTATAAAATGGAAAGTTGGATTGTTTAACGAATGTGGGAGAAAATCAATAAATTCGTTCATTCGCACGTCGTATTATCTACTTCTTTATTGGGGATACTTTTTATGCTTGCAATATTAGCGGTCGGTATTTTGACAATGCTTAATATGCAATCAACAATCGGTTTGATACTTTTCACTGCATGGCAGATAGTATTGACTTGCGTAGCTGTTTTTCTTATGCGGAAATTGCATATTTTTGATATAAGCGATTTCAAGTTCAAGAACATAGGGAAAGGTTTTCTTCTCGGTTGGCTATTTATAGTGCTTTCGGTTATACTTTTCTTCTTAAATTTCACGCAATTACCCGAAGACAGCTTAATTAAACCGAACCTCTTAAATCTTCTTATAGTTGTTTTACACCCTTTTATAGGCACAGGGTTACTTGAAGAAGTATTGGCCAGAGGTTTAATATTAAAAATACTACTTAAAAAAATGGGATATTCTAAAAAAGGAATCATTAATGCTTGTATTATTTCTTCCGCAATTTTTGGAATAATTCATATTGTAAATATAACACATAGTGATTTTCTGTCGGTGGCTTCCCAAATTATTTATGCAACTGCACTTGGTTTGCTTTTTGCGGCACTTTATCTGCGAATTAAAACACTTATCGTTCCAATACTGCTTCATGGGTTTGTGAATTTATCCGGCCAAATATTTAATGCGATTGCATTACAGCCGGACACTCAACCTGAATCAGATATTTTGGCGGTTATTATAAATACATTACTAGTTTCAATACCTTTTATAATTGTAGGATTTATTTTACTCAAAAAAGTTAAACCGGATGAAATTGTAACAGAAAAGAATTTCGCTTAATAAGCATACTCATGATATTAGATAAAATTTTGAAAAATAAAAACTTGACAAGCACACTAATAGGGTGTACGATGTTTGATAATTAGAATTTGCGGAGACTTAAGATGATTCAAACAAAAAGAATTAACATGTGCATGTGTTTTGACCAGACTGTATTTATGAATACAGTTTAACTTAGCGTATGCACTAGTGTTTCTGAAACTAACCTTTTAGGCAGATGTCACAGTGCGGCATCTGCTTTTTTACTGTATAGGAAATTGCTTCGCAATTCCCCATCCAGCGCTTTATGCGGGACAAGTGGAAAAGGAGAAAATATGGATAATAATTTCATCCAAATCAAAAATCTTGGTAAAACTTTCGCTAGTAAAGACGGAAAGTTGGAGGCACTCCGCGATATCAACCTTAATATCGGTAAGGGAACGATATATGGAATTATCGGAATGTCCGGTGCCGGAAAAAGTACTTTGGTGCGCTGTCTCAACTTTTTGGAAAAACCGACTAGAGGTACGGTCATTATCGACGGCGATGATTTATCCGGGTTAAAAGATTTTCAACTACGGGAAAAGCGGCGGGATTGTGCAATGATTTTTCAGCATTTTAATCTGCTGATGCAAAAAAATGTACTGGATAATGTCTGCTTCCCTTTAACCATTTGGGGTATGAAAAAAAAAGAAGCCCGGGCCCGCGCCCGGGAAATACTTAGTATCGTTGGCCTTACCGACAAAGAGAAAGCTTTCCCTGCCCAACTATCCGGCGGCCAAAAACAAAGAGTTGCTATCGCAAGGGCCCTTGCAGGGAAACCAAAGATTTTGCTTTGTGATGAAGCAACCAGTGCCCTCGACCCGCAAACAACTAAATCAATTCTCAAATTGATTAAAGAAATAAATGAAGAATTTGGAATAACAGTTGTTATTATTACTCATGAAATGGCGGTAGTAAGGGAAATTTGCACCGATGTTGCTATAATTGATGATGGTAATCTCAGTGAATATGGAAAAGTCATTGATGTTTTCAGCCATCCGAAAACCAAGGAAGCAAAAAAGCTGATTATGGATGAGGGCCGGGAAAAAACCGGTTGGTCTGATTCCGATTCCGCCGGGAACCCCCGGCTTATCAAAGGGGGGCGGGTAATCCGGATTGTTTTTACCGAACATTCATCTTTTGAGCCGGTGATTGGCAATATGGTTCTTGACAGCGGTTATCCGGTTAATATATTGTATGCAAATACGAAAAATGTCGGCGGGATTGCCCGCGGTGAAATGCTGCTTGGCTTGCCTAAGGAAGAAGGGCAAGCGGATAAAATGATTACATACTTAAAAAGGCGGGGGCTTGCGGTAGAGGAGGTAACGGATTATGTGGAATGAAAATATCATCAGGATGTTATTTGAAGGAACTTATACGACCGTTTATATGACATTAACATCATCATTAGGCGGTTATCTGCTTGGCCTGCCACTGGGTATTGTCCTCGCGGTGACATCAAACAAGGGTATTGCCCCCAACAAAATTATTTATAAGATTTTGGATTTCATCATTAATATCACGAGAAGTATCCCGTTTTTGATACTTTTGATTTTGCTGATTCCGTTTACCCGTTTTGTCGTTGGAAAAAGTTTTGGCCCAACCGCAACAATTGTCCCGCTGATAATTGCCGCCGCCCCTTTTATCGCCCGTCTGGTTGAGTCGGCTTTACTTCAGGTGGAAAAGGGGGTTATCGAAGCCGCCCAGAGCATGGGGGCCGGGGTTTTTGCGATTATTAGAAAAGTGCTTCTTATTGAAGCCAGGGTACCACTGATTGATGGTGCAACAATCACGGTCGGGACGATTTTGGGCTATTCGGCAATGGCCGGGGTCGTTGGCGGCGGCGGATTAGGTGATATTGCAATCAGGTATGGTTATCATCGTTATCAAATGGATATTATGTTGGTCACGGTAATCTTGTTAATTGTCCTGGTTCAGATTTTTCAAAATATCGGCTTTTTGATTTCACGAAAAATTGACCGGAAAAAGGTGTGAAAAGCGGCGCGCTGCCGTGCCGCTTCTAAGAGAATTGCGAACTAAGCGTAGCTGAGTTTTTGCAAATTCTCCTTAAATGATTCACATAGTTACATTATAATATTATCCACAAGGAGGAACAAGTTATGAAGAAAAAAGTATTAGTAAGTGTATTGGCAGCAGCATTATTAACCGGGGTCTTAGCCGGTTGTGCCGGTTCCGGCCAAAGCGGTGATGAAAGAACAATCAACATCGCGGCGACTGCAACCCCGCACGGGGAAATTCTGGAAATAGCAAAACCGCTTCTTAAAGAGAAGGGTTGGGATTTGAATATCACTATTTTCAATGATTACATCCAGCCGAACCTGGTTGTTGAAAGCGGTGATTTTGATGCGAACTATTTTCAGCATATTCCGTATTTAAACAATTTTAACCAAGAGCAAAGAACGAATTTGGTTAATGCCGGCGGGATTCATTATGAACCGCTGGGGATTTATCCGGGTAAAAAATCAGACCTTGGCGATTTGGCTGCCGGTGATGAAATCGCTATCCCGAATGATACAACTAATGAAGCAAGGGCGCTGCTTTTGCTGCAGGCTAATGGAATTATTACTTTAAGAGAGGGGGCCGGGGTAGCGGCAACGGTTAATGATATTCTGGATAACCCGCTCGGGGTGGTCATCATAGAATTGGAAGCGGCGCAAATCCCCCGCATTAAAGATGAAGTCGCTTTTGTTATCCTTAATGGAAACTTTGCTTTGCAGGCCGGTTTTTCGGTGGCCAGAGATTCAGTTGCTTACGAAAGCCCTGATTCCGAAGCGGCCGGTACATATGTAAATATTATCGCAATAAAAGCCGGTAATGAAGGCCATGAGGGAATTAAAGCTTTGGTTGAGGTGCTTAAGTCGGAAGAAATCCGCAATCACATTAATGCAACCTATGACGGGGCGGTAATTCCGTATTAAGGAACAATTATTCCGCGTGTGACATCTCTGTACTTCGCCGCAAAACACGCGAGCAAAACTTGTTTTGTTTACGCTCCATGTAAAACGTAGCGGTACTATGGTTTCTGCAATAGAAACCTAGTGCCGACGTTTTCCACGCCCGGCGTAGCTGAATTTGATTGCATTGCGAAGTCAGAATGTCACTCACGAATATCGAATTATAAAGGCAGTTTTATCCTGTGAGTTAAAGCCGGCTTTGCGGTAAAAATTGTGGATGCTCTCCTCTTTCGAACCGGTCAGCAGCATGATTTTGTAGCAATTATTTTCTTCCGCTATTTCTTTTGCTTTTGCAAGAATCACCGAAGCATAACCTTTCATCCGGTAATCAGGATGAGTTATGACATTTTCAATCACCGCATATGGCCTTTGGGTACGGGTAAGATTTTCAATGATATTTATAACGCATGAAACAATTAATTTTTCTTCGATAAACCCTAGCAAGATATAATGGCCGGGATTGTTAAAAATATTTGACCATATGTCATTAATCCGCGAATCAACCGGAGGAAGAGGGTTATCGTGAAGATGAGTATAAAGTTCCAGCAACTTTTGCAGATCATCCTTTTCAATCTCTCTTATGATTAATTCAGCCATTTTTCCAAATCTCCACAATCTCGTTATATCCTTCTTTACTTAATTGTTCTTTTTGGAATTTTTTGTTTTTGTTCATTCTTGTCACTAAAACTTGCACGCCGGATTCACGTTCCATTTGGGCTTTTAATAAAATATCACCTGTTATTTTATTATCTATGCCTTTATCCAGCAGATAAGCCTTTCTTGTTGCCTGGTCAGGGATAACAAAGCCGCTTTCCATCAATAAAAGGATAATCCGCTCAAACCCAATTGAAAAACCAACTCCGGGGACATCTTTTCCGGTAAAATTGCCGACCATTTTGTCATAACGGCCGCCGCCGCCGCAACTTCCGCCGAACTCCGGAATGGCAACTTCAAAAATAGTACCGGTATAATATGTCATGCCGCGGACAAGGGTTGGGTCAAAAATAATTTCATATTCGCCCGACTTTGCGTTTTCGGTGCTTTCAAGGATTTCCGTCATGTTTTGTATAACTGGGGAATCTAAATCATTTGCTAGAATATCAGTTAGCAAATCAAGATTCCCGCGGGTATTTGCTTCGGAAAAACTGCCAACAAGCTTAACAAATTTGTCCGCTTTTTCGGAAGAGAAATTATTATTTTTAAGTTCTTCCGTTACTCCTGACAAGCCAATTTTATCCATTTTATCCAAAGTAATAAAAACGCTGTCATATTCGTTTTCAGTAAAACCGCTATATGCTGCCATCGCCCGGAGAATCCGGCGGTCATTTATGCGGATTTGGAAATTTTTGAAACCAAGCTTTACCAAAGTAGCACTTGTCGCAAGAATTAATTCGATTTCCGCCATATTTGATTCGTCGCCAAGAATATCAATATCACATTGCATAAATTGGCGGTAGCGGCCCCGTTGCGGACGGTCGGCCCGCCAGACATAACCAATCTGGAGGGCTTTAAAGGGAACCGGCAGCTCATTTGCATGATTCGAATAATAACGAACCAGCGGTACGGTTAAGTCATAACGCAAACCGCCGTCAACCAAGTCATCTTCGCTTTTTGCTGTTTCCAATTTCAGCTTTTCACCACGCTTCAGAATCTTGAAAATCAGCTTTTCGTTTTCACCGCCCTGTTTATTACTTAAGTTTTCGATATGCTCAACACTAGGTGTATCAATAGGAGTAAAGCCAAAACTGCGGTAGGTTTCTTTAATTAAACCAATGACATAATCGCGGATTTGCATTTCGGCGGGTAAAATATCTTTCATTCCGTTAACCGGCTTTTTTTTAAGGGACATTGGTATTCCTTTCTTGAACTGTGTATTGCATTGATTCTACACTTTTTTGCGGGAATACTCAAGATGGAATATTTTTATTTTATATCATCAATACAAACGTTGCCGTTTTCAACCCTTGGTAAAGTTGTCAAGTGCCTAATCTTTCGTTTTTTATCACCGGACAATCATATTCTCAATAAAAATCCCATACCCGCTGGTTGAATCTTGTACAAGGACGTGCGTGACCGCGCCGATTAGTTTATTATCCTGAATAATCGGGCTTCCGCTCATTCCCTGCACAATTCCGCCGGTTAATGATAATAAGGCCGGGTCGGTAATCTTTAGGACAATTCCCCGGTTAACATTGTCATTTTCGAGAAAAATCTCGGTGATTTCTACATCATAGCTGGTTGGCTCGCCGACGATGCTGCAAATTATTTTGGCCGGGCCGCGGCGGATATCCTGCTTTAAACCAATCGGGATAAAATCGCCGTCACGAATTGCCTTGCTGTTTACATTGATACTGCCAAAGATACCGTAGGGCGTATTATCAGTGATTTCACCAAGTATATTATGCTCGCTGTATTCAATAAAGCCGGTTAATTCACCGGGGGCGCCGTTAACTCCGCGGGTGATATTAATGATATCGGTCCGGTACAGAGAGCCGCTGTCCAGAATCATTAAGGTACTGATATCAACATCATTTATCCCATGGCCCAAAGCACCAAAGGTCCCGTCTTCCATTATATATGTCATCGTCCCGACACCTTGTGCATTGTCCCTTACCCATACGCCGATTTTGTATTCACCGGCTTTATTAAACTCCGGACTAATCATTAATTCGATTTCTTCTTCATCACGCTTAATTACAAAAACCAGGGCTTCCCCATCACCATTAGAAATGATTTCGATCATCCGTGCTTTATCATCAACCATTTCGCCATTTATTGACATAATATAATCGCCTTGCTGCAAAATGTACCGCGCCGGTGACAATGTTTTTCCGTTATCACCTTCAAATTCGCCAATACCAACAACAAGAATCCCTTTTGTCTTTACATATATTCCAATCGGGATACCGGCCGGCATTAGCTTGGTATCGCGGATAATATCAATTTGCACACTTTTAAGCGGGATAATTCCGAATAATTTTAAATCTACAATATAATTATTATCCGTTGTTCCGGTCTTAAAAGTAACCGGCTTGCTAAAATCAAGCCTGATACTATTACTAAAGGCCTCAACTGTTTCATCTTGATTAAAAATATCACCAGTTGCCGGGACTCTGAAATCAACTGTTTCATGTGCCTCGGCTCTTAGTTTTATCGTTGAAGGTACCCGGTTAAAATACATATACCAGGTACTCGTTGCTATGGCAATTATCCCGGAAAACAGCAGGACATATAAAAAATAACGGTAAATCCGTCTGCGTTTTTCGTAATTTAAAAAATTCACTCTAACCTCCCGTACCAAATACTTGGAAGAATGACGTATAAACGGCATTCTTCCCGAATGAAGTCTAGATTTTTTTTGTTTGCGTTCCAATGAACGTAAACTTAGAAAATCTCTTCATTCTATTATGCGGATAAAATGAATTTTTATTTTAATTATTTTTAAATTTAAGTGCCAATTCTTTCATTTCCAATGCATTCTTAAGAACTGCATCAGTTATATTCTCTGCACCAAGTAAACGGCCTAATTCATTAATACTTTCTTTTTCCGCTAATTTATTGATTTTTGTTACCGTCCGGTCATTTATCACTTCTTTTTTTATTGCGAAATGCGTATCGGCCATTGCGGCGATTTGTGATAAGTGAGTAATGCAAATTACCTGATGGCCTTTTCCTAAAATGCCCAGTCTTTCCGCGACTTTCCAAGCTGTTTTCCCACTAATCCCGGTATCAATTTCATCAAAAATCAGCGTTTCTTTATCTTCCACATCCGCTTTAAGCGTTTTCAGAGCCAGCATAATCCGCGATAACTCACCGCCGCTGGCGATTTGATTGAGCGGGCGCAATTCTTCACCAGGATTCGGGGCAATCATAAAAGCAACCTGGTCAAAACCATCAGCCCCAAAATTTTCCTCATCATAAGTAATCGCTGTCTCAAAACGAATATAAGGGAAATTTAAGTCTATCAAAGCCTTTATCAAATTTTCCTGTAAAAATTCACCAAGCTTTTCCCGAATCGCAGAAATTTGCCGGCATTTATCCAATATACTCTCTTTCAATTCCTGCTGCTTTTTAAGAAGCCCGGCCCGGTAATTCTCATAGTCGGCTAAAACTGCCATCCGCTTTTTTTTCTTTTCAGCCAGGATAATAATGCCTTCAATAGTATTTTGGTATTTATTCTTCAAATTATAAAGATGGCTTAAACGATTCTCAACGGCATTGAATTTTTCGTCATCAAATTCAAGCGAAACTAAATAATCGGCGGCGTAACGGTTAAAATCGTTAAGCAATGTATCAATATCACGAAGTTGTTCGGACAAAGTTACTAATTCTTCATCCATTAAGGATATCGCCTTAATTTCTTTTAAGGCGCGGCCAATATCGGTACCGGCGCTGCCGGCGCGGTCATAACCGGTGATACCATGCGCATTTGCTACTGCTTTCCGGATTTTACCGACATTGTTCATTTTGTGAAACTCTTTTTCAATTTTTTCATCTTCTCCGATAACAAGCGAAGCGCTTTCGATTTCCCGGATTTCAAAATCGAGAAGCTCCATTTCCCTTTTTCGGCCGGCTTCTTCAAGCCCTTCCTTTTCCAGTTCAGAACTTATCGTTTTGTATTCATGATAAATTTGTTTTAATTCATTTTTGAGGGGGGCTAATGACTCTGCCCCGAAGCTATCAAGGATTTCACGATGATTAGTCGCTTTAAGGAGGGTCTGATGTTCGTGCTGGCCATGAATATCAAGTAATTTTCCGGCAAGGCTTTTCAACTGTACTGCCGGTATCGTTTCGCCATTTAACCGGATGACACTTCGTCCGGGCATGATTTTCCTTTGCAGAATAATTGAACCATCGTCTTCAATTGGTAAATCCATTGTTTTCAAAAGAGCAGTTATTTCGGGATTATCTATCGTAAAAGTAAGCTCAATCAGGGCATATTCGGCACCGCTGCGGATTATATCTTTATCCGCTTTCGAACCAAGGGCCAAATTAATCGAACCAATGATAATTGATTTCCCGGCTCCGGTTTCGCCGGTTAAAATATTAAGGCCTTCAGTAAAAAAAACTTCGGTTTCCTCGACTAAAGCAAGGTTTTTCACATGTAAACTTATTAACAATTTAAATCCTTTCTAATGTTTCATAAATTTTTTCGCACACAGTATTTCCATCATTAGGGGAACGTACGGCAATCATAATTGTATCATCTCCGGCAATACAGCCAAGTATCTTATCCCATTTCATCGTATCGATTGCCGCCGCAACAGCCATCGCCATTCCGGCGACTGTTTTCACAACAATAATATTACCTGCCGCTTCTACAGAAATGAAGCCGCTTTTTAAAACACTGATAAACTTTTCTTCCAATAAACGCGGCTCGGCTGCTTCCACTTCACTAAATAAAAATATATATTTCTGCCGGCCGGAACCGATTGCCATTTTTGATAATTTTAGCTCGCGGATATCGCGGGAAACTGTTGCCTGAGTCACTTGATAACCTGCTTCATTCAAATAGGCAGCAAGTTCTTCCTGAGTTTCGATTTCATGATTCCTAATTAATTCTTTAATTTTCTCCTGGCGGTTTTTTTTCATATTTTTGGCCCTGATATCATAGTTTTTGCTTCAAAATCTCAAAAAAATTCAGTTTGCTTAACTTAATAATCGAAGTGGATTTCTCCGATTTGGTGATGGTAATATAATCACCGGTTTGAAGAACAATCCGTTTATGCCCGTCAAAAACGGCGATTACTTTCTGATGCTCATCATTTTTCCCCTTAGTAATCTTTATTTTCACTTCATCATCGGATGATAAAATAATACTCCGGCTCCGCATTGAATGAGCAGAAAGCGGGGTAAGAAGTATTACATCAGCCCGTGGTTCAACAATGGGCCCCCCGGCAGAAAGGTTGTAACCGGTCGAACCGGTCGGGGTTGAGGCAACCATCCCGTCTGCTACATAGTTAGTCAGCTTAAGGCCATTAACATAAAGGTCAAAATAAATAAGCTGCATTGATTCATGTCCGATAATTACAACATCATTTAAGGCACTGTTTTTTTGCTTTTCTTCATTGAATACAGTAGTTACACCATCAAGCATCATCCGTTTTTCGGTAGTGTATTCATCCTGGATGATTTTGTCCAAAGCGCTTTCAATATTAACTTTGTCAACTTCGGCAAGAAAACCAAGATTGCCAAGATTGATGCCAAGAAAAGGGGCCTTAAGGTGAGCCAGACTGACAGCCGCCCGAAGTAAAGTCCCATCACCCCCAAGTACTAATACACAATCAATAGGCCCGGAATCATCAGTAACCCGTTTACCATGACTTTCCAGATAATCGGCAATCAACTTCGTAACTTTAAAATCACGATCCTTTAGGTCATTCGTGACAATATGGAAGTTCGTCATTTTTTTAGCTCTGCTCCTGCCAAACGCAAAATTTCCGCAATAATGGTTTCATTATCAATCCCGATTTCTTTTTTTAGTATTTCAACATTGCCATGTTCAACATAATCATCCGGGATTGCGATACTTAATAATTTCACACCGGCTTCAATATCGGTTAAGAGACGTAACACTTTTTCACCGAACCCGCCGCTTGAAACATTTTCTTCCATTGTAACTAATAACTTATGTACTTGTGAAGCCTTTAGAATTAATTCTTCGTCAATTGGTTTGACAAAGCGGGCATTTATTAGTGAACAGCAATAGCCGGCTTCTTTAATGGCTTTTCGGATAACTTCAGCTTCTTTTACCATACTTCCAACCGCAATTAAGCAAATATCGGCTTCTTCATAAATCACTTCGGCCCGGCCTAGGGAAATTGGTTTACGGTACTCGGCAAGCCCGGAATATGCTTCACCGCGGGGATAACGGATCGCTACCGGTGCGCCGAAACCAACGGCGAACTTCAGCATGTCGGAAAGCTCCCACTTGTTCTTTGGTGCCATTATGTGCATATTCGGTATTGATGAAAGAAACGACAAATCAAAAATTCCCTGATGGGTCTCACCGTCACTTCCAACCAGTCCGGCCCGGTCAATCGCAAAAACCACCGGCAGATTCTGGATGCAGACATCATGAAGAATCTGGTCATAAGAACGCTGTAAAAATGACGAATAAATCGCAACGATTGGTACTAAACCACCGGCAGCAAGGCCGGCAGCAAAGGTAACGGCATGTTCTTCGGCAATACCAACATCAAAAAAGCGGTCAGGGTACATGTTGCGGAAACGCTTAAGCCCGGTACCATCAGGCATTGCTGCCGTAATCGCGACTACTCTTTCGTCACGTGAAGCCAATTTCACCATTACTGTTGAAAAAACATCGGTATAATTGGCCACCCGCTGCATGGTCGGAAGACCTGTTTCGATATCAAAAGGCTCGGCGCCATGGAAACGGGCCGGATGACGTTCCGCCGGGCTAAACCCTTTGCCCTTTTGAGTCATTACATGAATCAAAACCGCTTGATTAATCCGTCTTGATTCCCGGATTAAACGCACCATTTTGGCAATATCATGGCCATCAACCGTCCCCATATACCTGATGCCCATATCTTCAAAAAACATACCCGGGATAACCAATTGCTTAAATGCCTTTTTGGTTCTTTGAATACCGCGCACCATTTTGTCACCGTATTTCGGTACGTTCATCAAATTATTGTAAACACCTTCCTTGATATCAAGGTAAGCATCAGCAGTACGAATGCTATTAAGATATTTTGATACGCCGCCGACATTTTCGGAAATCGACATATTATTGTCATTTAAAATAATAATAAAGTTTGTTTCTAAGTGAGCGGCATTGTTGAGGGCTTCATATGCCATCCCCCCGGTCAGTGAACCGTCGCCGATAACCGAAATGACGGTATGGCTCTCGCCCCGCAAATCGCGCGCTTTTACCAATCCAAGGCCCGCTGATATCGAGGTTGATGAGTGGCCGGTCTCAAAACAATCGCTGTCCGATTCTTTTCGTTTCGGAAAACCGCTTAAACCGCCGTATTTGCGTAATTCGGCAAATCCATCTTTGCGGCCGGTTAAAAGTTTGTGAGTATAAGACTGGTGGCCGACATCCCAAATTAACTTGTCCTCCGGAAAATCGAGTTCAAGATGCAAAGCCATCGTCAGTTCAACCGCTCCAAGATTTGACCCTAAATGGCCGCCGGTTTTGCTGATTGACTCAATTAAAAACTGCCTGATTTCCGCCGCAAGTGGCTTTAAATCCTTGGGACTGATTTTTTTGATATCATTTGCTTTGGTTATTTGATCAAGAAGCATAATTTTTCCTTTTTAAAAATACACGAGCCAAGTAAATCATTTAATGAGAAAGCGAAGCTTTCTCATCATGTGTGCTGTGGGCGACACTATCTACTCCGATAAATCAAACTTTCAACAAGTTTGATTAAGAACTCATTCTTCCGTGGGAATGAACTTAGTATTTCAATTGCTTCACGGCTTAATACGGCCACTTCTGCTTTTGCTTCTTCAAGGCCTTTAAGTGAAACACTGGTCAATTTTTGATTTTCATTGTCACTGCCAACCGGTTTACCTAATTCCGCAAACGAACCGGTAATATCCAGGATGTCATCCTGAAACTGAAACGCAATTCCAATATTGTATGCTGCTTTTTCTAGTTTTTCACAGCATTTTTCATCAGCCCCGGCAAGAATCCCGCCCAGCATCATTGCTGCTTGGATAAGGGCGGCGGTTTTGTGGGCATGGATAAAGTAAAGCAACTCTGTCGTTGGGGTTAATGTGCCTGTTTCGGCCAAGATATCTGCTGTCTGGCCGCCAATCATACCTTTACTTCCGGCTTTATCGAAAAGGACCCTAAGCGCTTTAGCCCCCCGCGCCATTATCTCAATATCTTCTGTATTTAAAACTTTTAATGCTGTTTCAATAGCCAAATTAAGTAAACCGTCACCGGCAAGAATCGCCATTGCTTCACCATAAACAATATGCGTAGTCTTGCGCCCCCGGCGATATTCATCATCATCCATTGCCGGAAGGTCATCATGAGCAAGCGAATAAGTGTGAATCATTTCCACTGCCGCCATTAAAGGATAAATAACCGCTTCATCAGTATCAGAAAATAAACGGTATACCTCCCAAAGCAAAATTGGCCGAATCCGTTTGCCCCCGGCGGCTATACTATAATTCATCGCTTGATACAAAACTTTCTGATAACCTTCTTCTTCCGGCATAAAACCGGCAATGATATCATCAATCTTCCGGGTACGCTGTTTTAATTCCGTTTTAAAATCAATCTCACTCATCCCCGACACCATTAGAAAAACTCTTCATACTACCATCATCCATAATTAACTGGACTTCTTTTTCAATCTTGTCAATTGTAGTATTACACAGCTTAATCATTTCCATGCCCTTTTGATATTCTTTAAACGAATCTTCCAAAGAGATATCTTCACGTTCGAGCGAGGTTATTGTTTCTTCTAAATCCACCAAAATTTCTTCTAATTTCATATTAACAACTTTGCCTTTCCGCAAACCGCAAATTTTGAACCGCCAGGCACAAATTTGCCCCGTGAAAAATTATTTTTCATGTTTCTCCATGCTTTCTACTATCGCTTTAATCCGGCCATTTTTCACATTAATACGAAGGCTTTCGCCGTATTTTACCTGACCGATATCGGTGACTGCCTGTCCTGCTTCATTTTGAACAAAGGCATAACCCTGATTTAATTTTAAAAGCGGCGAAAGGCCCTTTAACCTTTCGGCATAAACCAGTAAGCGATAACGGCTGGTTTTTAATTGTGCGCTCATTAATGACTGCAAGCGTTCTTCTAAAGTAAGCGCATAAGTACGCTTTTCTCTAATCCCTGCTAACGGGCTTAAATTAAGAAGGCGGTTTTGATAAAATAACACCCGGTATTTAATCATTTCAAGATTACTTTTAAGTAAACGTTTTAAGCTATTTTCGGCCGCTTTAAGTTCATTTTCCAGAACCGTAATATCATAAACCGCCTGTTCGGCGGCGGCTGACGGGGTTGGTGCCCGCCTATCGGCAACAAAGTCAATTATCGTCGTATCAGTTTCATGCCCGACCGCCGATATAATTGGCACCGGGCAATCAAATACAGCCCGGGCGATTCTTTCGTCATTAAAAGCCCATAAGTCTTCAAGAGAACCACCACCGCGGCCGACTATCATTACATCGACATTTTCCTTAGCAAGAGTGTAGATTCCTTTGATAATACTTTCCGGCGCATTCTCCCCCTGAACAATTGCCGGATAGATAATTATCCGGATGTAAGGGTTACGCCTTTTACTGATATTGATGATATCCCGAACCACCGCACCGGTAGGTGATGTCACCACCCCCAAAGTATGAATATAACGCGGAAGCGGCTGCTTGTATCCGGGGTCAAACATCCCCATTTCTTCAAGCTTTGTTTTTAACTGGATAAATTGTTCATATAGAAGGCCTTGTCCGTCGGCGGTAATTCTTTTTGCGTAAAGTTGGTACTTTCCATCTTTTTCATAAATATCTATGGCACCAGTCACTACGATTTGACAGCCATCAGTCATCCGAAAGCTAAGGCCGGAGCGGTTTCCGGCAAACATAACGCATGTTATTGAACCTTTTGAATCTTTTAGGGTAAAATAAATATGACCCGAGGTATGGTATTTTAAATTGCTGACTTCGCCTTTAACCGCAACCGAACCAAGTAAGTAATCTTGGGAAAACATATTTTTGATATAAGAATTGATTTGCGATACGGTATAAGCATTTTTCATGTTAACCTTTCATATTATGCGGGCTAAAGAAACCATTTAATGAGAATTGCCCGCAATTCTCTAAGAATCGTCGCTGCCGGGCGGCAATTTATCGGCGAACTTGGACAAAACACCATTAACAAAAGCCTTTGAATTATCCTGGCCGAATTTTTTCGCCAATTCAACGGCTTCGTTAATCGCTACCCCTTGCGGGATACTATTGTCAAACTTTATTTCATAAATCGCCAGCCGCAAAATCGTCAAGTCAACCTTTCCCATCCGGTTAACATCCCAGCCCTCAACTTTGTCACTAAGTTCCTGATCTATTTCCGGTATATAAGTCAAGACTTTGAATAATTTTTCTTTTATATAATCAGCATCCGCAAGCGCCGCCCTATTATCATCGGTTTCAAAAAAAAAGGCGGCTTGCTCGTCCATCTCACATGGCTTATTAAACTCCGCCCGGAAAAGCAGTTTGAAAATTTGTTCACGTATTTCTCTTCTGTTCATGATATACCTTTTTGCTAAAGATACCTAGGACTGCCCCGCACTTCTGCTTTCGCAGCCCTGAAAACATTCGGAATCCGCCCTAACCGGGCTACTTCCTCATGTTTTGCGGTTCGTAATGTCATGTTTTTTCATGCAAGCATGAAAAACATGACTTTTCGAACTGGTATCAGATTATATTGTTGACCCCGGCGATGCGGAGATTTACATCAGTTACATTTAAACCAGTCATATTTTCGATTGCCGCTCTAACCTTTAACTGAATTTTTTGGCTGATTGCCGGAATATTGTACCCATAATTAACAATTATCGCCATATCGACAATAACCCTTTTACCAAGGATTTCTACTTTAACCCCTTTAGCTAAGTTCCGTACACCCACTTTGCTCATCAGTTCTTTGGAAATATTCCCCGCCATTGCCGATACCCCATCAACTTCCATTGCGGCAAGGCCGGCAATCATTGCTACAACATCATCAGCTATTTTTACGCTGCCAATTGCCTCATTATCCTTTGATGTATATGTTTTTTCGATATATGCCCTTTCCATTTTACCTCCTGAATTTAAGTTAATCGTAGTATGAAAGATTTATCTTTCATACTATTATCTTAACAAAGATTTATACCATTTGCAATATCAAAGCCAAAAGCTAATATTTAATTGATCTTCCATTTCAACATATCTAATAATACCTTCATTGTTAATTAAAAAACGGAAAATATTTTGCTGTTCAATTAAATAATCCATCATCTCCCCAAAGACTTGACTATCGGCACATTTGATGGTGATATAAGAGCTGCCGCGTTCATACTCTCGATTAAATAACACTTGTAATTTTTCTTCGTCCACTGCAGTAAAGAACAAACCTTCACGGATAAAATAATTATTTCTGGTGGATGTACAGTCTGCAAGGGGGACAATCGGTTCAATTTTATGAGTTTTTTCAATCTGGGCAGTCGTTACTAATAAATAATCATAATTAATCGGCCAGATGGTATTATGCCAAATATTCGCTGTGCCTGATGGTTCATCATGCCCTTCGCTGATATACGATGCATCACCAAAGGTGGTATCAACATGATAATACTCCCCGTCAACCATAACGATATTCCAGGCGTGGCCTTCACCGCTTGATATTACTTTACCCATAATTAACGTCGCCGGGATGCCAACCTCATTTAGTAAATATTGGGTTGCTTTGGCATAACCTTGGCAAACACTGCGGCCCCTTAAGAATACTGAACAAATATTTTGATTATCTTCTGCCATTGCATCATATTCGGTATTGTTAATCAGATATTCGTAAATATACTTGACTTTCTGATATTCATCGGCACCTGCCGGCATTCCGCTAAGGCAGCGATTGACATAAGCATCGATTTTTATCTGCCGGTTCTTCTTTTCTATTTCCCCGACATTGTATGTTGCGGTAAAAGTAATTTTTTTCGTAATATCTTCAAGCGTATATTTTGTATACCGGTACCCGACAACATAGAAAATTCCCGGATGGTCATTTAAGACACATTGGAATACTTTCTCGATACTATCCGGGTCGAGTGTTGAAATAGCAATTCCGGAACCATATTCTTCCATTATTTTAAGTAATTCAACATAAAGCCGTTGTTCACCGGCATTTATCCGGTCGAAATGATAACGCCCGCTTTGCCCCTTTTTCATTTGCTCAATTGACTCATCAGTTAAGCCGATTTGTACCCGCGCGATAAGATCGTCTGCAGTAAAATCAATTGTTTCATTTTCTGTTTTGGTCTTTTCTTCAAATAATAATTGAAATGACGAATGATGCTCTTCCGGCGCAAAGGATTCTTCAACAATAAAAGGCGTTTCGGTAACCGGGCTATCAGATGCGGGGGCGGGGGGCCCGGCCGGTTCCGTATATAGGCCGCACCCGGCTATCAGCAGTGCAAATAATAACCATATCAATTTTGACCATCTTATTTTCATGTAAATCTCCCTTTCTGCAAAACTTTGAGCCAAAATGGAACGAAGTTCCGCGGGCTCATACTAAGTCCGGCCAAACTCGGAAAGTACTAACCCTTCATTGCGGTCAAGTGTCATCCTGACACTCCACTCATTTATAAATAAAAGTAAGGGGTTCCCCTTAAGGTCCATAACTTTTTTCATATCCGAGGTCCCGGTTAAAAGGCTAAAATCAGTCTTACTTGTTATAACCCAGCGAATATGCTCATAGGGCAGATTTTCCAGCCTGATTTCTACGTTGTATTCACTCTCAAGCCGGTGCTTCAGAACGTCAAACTGTAAAACACCAACCACTCCAACGATGATTTCTTCCATCCCGCCGGCTGGTTCCTGGAAAATCTGAATCGCACCTTCCTGGGCAATTTGGGTAATCCCTTTCACAAATTGCTTGCGTTTCATTGTGTCAAGCTGGCGGACACGGGCGAAATGTTCCGGTGCAAAAGTTGGTATACCCTCATAAGAAAACTCTTTACCCGGTATGCTCAAGGTATCACCGATAGAAAAGATGCCGGGGTCAAAAACACCGATAATATCACCGGCAAAACATTCACTTAAGATTTTTCTTTCACTTGCCATCATTTGTTGAGGTTGCATTAAGCGGATATTACGCCCGCCCTGAATATGGCGGACTTCCATCCCGGCCTCATATTTTCCGGAGCAAATTCGCATAAAAGCAATCCGGTCACGGTGGGCTTTGTTCATATTGGCCTGTATTTTGAAAACAAAAGCGGAAAAATCAGGCATTGTTGGTTCTATCAACCCGCAATCGGCCTTTCTTGGCAGCGGTGTCGTTGACAGTTTCAGAAAATAGTTAAGAAAATCTTCAACGCCGAAGTTTTGTAATGCAGAACCGAAAAAAACCGGGGTCAATTCACCTTTATTCACTTTGTTAATGTCAAATTCTACTCCGGCACCATCAAGTAATTCAATGTCATCGTTTAATTTATCAAAAATAACACTTGTTATTTTTCTTTCGAGTTCATCAATAGAAGCAATAGATATTTTCTCTTTCAAGCCTTCTTTTGTCCCCTTATTTGTGTCGGAAAAGGTAATAACTTCCGCTTTTTCGCGGTCATAAATCCCCTTAAAATTCCGCCCTGAACTAAGCGGCCAATTCATCGGGCAAGTCATAATCCCTAATTCTTTTTCAATATCATCAAGTAAATCAAAGATATCTAAAGCTTCGCGGTCGAGTTTATTGATAAAAGTAAAGATGGGGATCTGCCGCATAACACAAACTTTGAAGAGTTTGCGGGTTTGTGCTTCAACACCTTTAGAAGCATCAATTACCATCACTGCCGAATCGGCCGCCATCAAAGTCCGGTAGGTATCCTCGGAAAAGTCTTGATGGCCGGGGGTATCGAGAATGTTAATGCAAAAATCATCGTATTCGAATTGCATTACGGAAGAGGTAACGGAAATACCTCTTTCTTTTTCAATTTCCATCCAGTCTGAAACAGCATGTCTGGCCGTGGCTTTGCCTTTTACACTTCCTGCCTGGTTTATTACGCCGCCGTAAAGTAAAAATTTCTCGGTCAGGGTAGTTTTGCCGGCATCGGGATGCGAGATGATGGCAAAAGTACGGCGGCGGTTTATTTCGTGTGTGTCCATTTTTTTTCTCCTAAATATATAGTAAATGTAATCCGTAAGTCGGATAATAAATTCTACTCCGTAAGTCAGATAATAAATTCTACTCCGTAAGGCAGATAATAAATTCTACTCCGTAAGGCAGATAATAAACTCTACTCCGTAAGGCAGATAATAAACTCTACTCCGTAAGGCAGATAATAAACTCTACTCCGTAAGGCAGATAATAAACTCTACTCCGTAAGGCAGAT
>Ga0131853_10001939_pt1 | contig 36952 bp, 30 predicted proteins | sample TergutLab28metaG_FD_92764 | JGI IMG/M metagenome (GOLD analysis project Ga0131853, IMG submission 92764) | Labiotermes labralis P1 segment gut microbial communities from Petit-Saut dam, French Guiana - Lab288 P1 (version 2) (version 2) | ecosystem: Host-associated > Arthropoda: Insects >... | reverse complement strand
GTCAGGTCAGGTCAGGTCGCGTCGAAGTCGAAGGGCGGGGGCTCGTCCTTCGGGAGGGTATCGGTGGCCGCTTTCCCGTTGGGGATGGTGGCGCCGTTAGCGGCGGCGGCGGATCCGTTCGCGACGCTGCCGTTGGCCGCGGGGACCGTGCCGTTAACCGGGTCCGGTTCGTCGAGCAGGTGCTTCTGCACAAAACGGCGGGGGTTCAGGTCCTCGAAATCGAAATCCTGAAACTCCGGGCCGAGCCCTTCCCGCAGGTCGGACTTGGCCCCCTCGGCGATACGCCTCAGGTCGCGCAGGGCCTTTCCGGCCTGCGCGGCGACCCTGGGCAGCTCATTCGGCCCGAAGACCACCAGGGCGATCACCGCCAGGACCAGTAGCTTGGTGATGGAAAGGTCAAACACGCTCAGCTCTCCGTAAGGAAATTGACCGTCCTCGGAGAGACGATCACACCCACTACCACTTTAAACGTTCCGCAGGCCCGGGGCGAGTTACGGCTCGGTCAACGGAATGGGTCCAGCACCGAAACCAGGCGGTCGAAGCCCCGGCCCATCCGGCCCAGGATCCCCGGGGGCGCCGCCGGGGACCCGCTTGGCGGCAGCGCTCGCACTACCGCGTCCACGGTCGGCGGCGGCGCGTTCGACACCAGGGTATAGACAAAACCGCGGCCCGACATCGTCACCTCATGCTGAGCCGCGTACACCAGGTGCCCCGAGACCCGTTCCGCCCGCCAGCCTGGCATCTTCCGCGGAAGAGAGCCCCGTTCGACGAACAGCGACACCGCGAGCAGCCCGTCCGAGAACCCGAAGTCGGCCACCCGCCCGCTCGACGTCCGGGCCCGTGACGCCGCGTACAGCGACAGATTCCCGGGAAGCGTGCGCGGGACCCGGAAGCCCGATCCGTTCAGTTCGGACAGGAGGCGTACCGGGGACGCCACCGTCGCCCACCCCGTGCTGCCCGGCCCCGCGGCCGCCTTCGGGATCGTCGTCGTGGCGAACCTCACGCGCGTGAACCGCTCGTCGCTGACCACTCCCGCCGACGCCCCGTAGAGGTCCCGGCGCAGGGGCAGCCGCGTCTTCGCGTCCAGCCAGTACCGTGCGGCCGTGCTCCCGTCAGCCCGCCGTACCGCCACGATCAGCGCGGAGTGTCCCACCGTGGTGCCGGTGCCGAGGTACACCGGCACATACCGGTTCTCCAACAGGCCGACCATCGTCGTGGTGACCCCGAAAACGCCTTCCGTGGCCCGGCCGTCGCTGTCGTAGGCCTGCTCCGGCCGGCCGCTCCCGGCCTGCATCACCGTCACGCCGCCGCGGTGCCACACCCGGGCCACCATCGTGCCCGGCCCGGTCATGGTGGTGTCGGCGATCGACTCCACGCCCTGGTAGGCCGCCGTGCGGCCCGCCGCGGCGGCCTGCCGCAGCAGGGCCGCTCCCCGGGCCCGCGCCCGGGCCTGAGCCTGGGTGACGATGGCCGGTACCTCCGCCCGCGCGTTCGGCTCGGGCAGGCCGGAGGGCACGGGCAGGCCGGACACCGTCTGGACCGAGGACGCGGCGCTCTCATGCTGGTAATGGCCGAGCACGGCTAGCGCGGTGAGGGCACCGGGCACGCTGATCGTCGCGACGATACTCAGCAGCAGCGCCGGACGGCGCGGCACTGACCTCATGGCCTGCGGACTGGCACCCGCGCCGCTGACTGGTGGGGGCGGACGGCGGACCCCTCCGAACGCGAAGGCTCGGGGAACGGCACGTCACCGGAGGTGGTGGCATGCTGCACGCTGAACATCTCGGTCTGCGGGACCACGTCCGGTCCCGGCCGGGTCCCCGGCTGGCCTCCGCCCATGCCGAACGCCGCGGCCCCCACCCCGCCGACCACCGCCAGCGAGAGGGCGCCCCAGACGAAGTAGCGGCGGCGGCCCGGCGACAGCCGGGTATCCGCGGCGACGTCAAGATACTCGGGCGGCTGTCCCGCCACCGCGAGCAGTTTCGAGGTCAGCTCGGCGTGGCCGGCGCCCCCGCCGAGACCCCTCAGCTGGCTCTTCAGGGCCCGGAGCGCGGCCGCGTCGCCCCGGCACCGCTCGCAGGCGGCCAGGTGCGCGTTGGCCCGGTCCAGGTCAGTGCCGGTCAGCTCTCCGTCCACCAGGGCGGAGAGATTGTCTCCCAGATGACTCACGGCTCACCCGCCCGCCATCTCACGCTGCGCCTCGCGCGGGGCCCGGGTCCGCTGGCGGTGCGCGAGCGCCGCCCGCAGCTGGGCCCGGCCCCGGTGGATACGGCTGCGGACCGTGCCGAGCTTCACCCCGAGCGTGGCCGCGATCTCCTCGTAGGAGAACCCCTCGATGTCGCAGAGCACTACCGCGGCCCGGTAGTCCGGGGGCAGCGCCGCCAGCGCGGCCTGGATGTCTCCGTCCAGATGGCGTTCGTCCCATGCCTGGGCGGGTGACAGCTCGCTCCCGGGCAGGCGCTGCGCGACGTCGTCGCCCAGGCCCTCGAACCGGATGCGCTGCCGGCGCCGGGCGCCGTCCAGGAACAGGTTGGTGGTGATCCGGTGCAGCCAGCCCTCGAACGTGCCCGGCGTGTAGCTCGACAGGGAGCGGAACACGCGGACGAAGACCTCCTGCGTGAGATCTTCCGCGTCATGCTGGTTGCCGGTGAGCCGGTAGGCGAGACGATAGACCCGCGTCGAATGCGCGCGCACGATCTCTTCCCAGCTGGGAAGCTCCCACTGAGCCTCGTGAAGCTGCGCGCCTTGCGGCTGGGCGGACTCGGGTGCCAAGGGCTCCTCCACCGGTGGGCCTGTCTCGCTCGGGTGAATAGTTAACGATCGGCGGGCGCTCCATGTTCCACCCGTGAAGCATTTTGGCTAGGCTCTCGCCTGAGGAAACACCAGCTCGAAGGGGGCAAGGTCATCGACACTCACTACGCGGACGATAACTTCGGTTTCGCCGTGGAGGACGAGCCCCTGCTCACCGCCCGGTCGAACGCCGACGACATCGGGGGGACCGAGCCGGTCCAGCCCGCCACCGGGGCGGCCCTGCGCTTTCTGGCGACCGCCATCAACGCGCGGGCGGTGGTGGAGGTCGGCACCGGCTGCGGCAGTTCCGGGATCTGGCTGCTGCGCGGAATGCGGACTGGCGGCGTGCTGACCAGCGTGGACACCGAGCCGGAGTACCAGCGCCTGGCCCGCAAGGCGTTCACCCAGGCGGGCTTCGCCACGAACCAGGCCCGGCTGATACTCGGCCGGGCCAACGACGTCCTGCCCCGCCTGTCCGACGGCGGCTACGACCTGGTGTTCTGCGACGCGGACGTCTCGTCCGGCCCGGAATACCTGTCCGAGGGGCTGCGACTGCTCCGGGTCGGGGGTCTCATCGTCTTCGATGACGCTTTCTCTCCCGTTCCCGGCTCCGACTCCGATGAACTCGCCGAGCTGATCAGGAACGACGAGGGCCTCGTTCCGTTGCTGCTTCCGATCGCGGGCGGGCTGCTGGCCGCGGTCAAACGGTAAACGCGACTGCCTGCCGCCCATGCTTGCAGGACGGCCCTGACGGCACGACGGCACTTGACGGCACGACGGCAGGCGTGGCGCGCCCTATCCGATAACGCTCTTCAACTCTTCGCCTAGTGCCGCGGCCTCGTCGGCCGTCAGCTCAACGACAAGCCTGCCGCCGCCTTCAAGAGGGACGCGCATCACGATGCCACGGCCCTCCTTGGTCACCTCGAGCGGGCCATCGCCCGTCCGCGGCTTCATCGCCGCCATCCTGCATCCCCTTTCGTTACGCATCCGCTTTCATACACGTATCAACGCGTTCCTGCGGAAGCCGCGCCTGCCTGCTTCCCAGTGCCGCCGAGCGGAACCGGCCAAGCCACAACCGTGTCGATCCGTCGCCCTATTATCCCGTGTTCAGGCGCAGAATGGTAATGATCGGGTACGTGTGCCGCCGTTCAACTCCCCGAAAGTAGCTCCGCGACCGCCGATCATGCGACGTAAAGCTATTAAGTGACTACCAAGAGGCATTTTCCCGTCCAGACACGCAAAAAAGCCCGGTCCGCATGACGCGGCCGGGCGTGATGGGTGGAGGTGGCGGGAATCGAACCCGCGTCCTTCAGCACCTCACTAGGGCTTCTCCGAGCGCAGCCTGCTGTGCTTTTCTCAGCCCCGGCGATCACGCAGGCAAGTCGCCGACGGGCTCAGTCACTGTTTGATGTCCTAGCCGACCCCGTGACCGGGCCGACCAGTAAAGCCTTCTAGCTGATGCCAGGATCCGGGCCGAAGGCGCTCCCGGGCTGACAGCCTCATATTACTTAAGCCGCAAGGGCGAAAGTGGAGGCAGTGCGCTTAGAGTTGGCACTTATAGGTTTGCGGTCGCAGTATTAACGAGGTTACAACCGCCGTCCTCGGCTCGCTTCCCCTAGATCAACTACCGAAGTCGAAACCGTTCACCCCCCTGTTTAGTTGTCAGCGGCCCGCGCGAGGCGTGCCGCCTGCGTTGACCATACTGCATGAACGCCATGACGCCAACGTAAATTCCCTCAGGCCGGGGAGCGACCGGACTTCCCGGGCGCGGCCGCGCGGCCCGGACGTGAGAATGGCCCCCGTAGGCGCTGGCGGTGGCCGAAACGCGCCCACGGGGGCCGACCGGCAGGGTCGGAGCCGGTCTGGAAGTCCGGGCCTCCCCCGAGATGAGGCCCGGCTCTCACGACGACTGGGCCGCAACCCCCCAAGCGAGCCACAGTCACATGTAAAGACGTCGGCCGGTGACGCAAAGGTTGCTTCCCGTGGCCAGAATTTCAGTAAATTTTTTGGCAACCGGCTGCGGACTGCTCCGGCAGCTGTTAGATGCGCCGGATTGTCCGCCTATACGCCGGGTGGGTCAGTGCACCTGGGACAGGAACGCGCCCGCCAGGGAGGCGGCGGCCTGCTGGGGCGTGTTCCCGGCCTGCAGGACGGCGACCGCCGTCGTGCCCCGGTAGCCCACGAACCAGCTCAGGAAGCCGTGCTGCCCGTTCCGGGTCACGCCCGCCTGCCCGTAGACCGGGGCGCCGGGCGAGCCCGCCGTCTTCGCCGTCCCGGACAGGACCGCGCCGCGCATCATCTGGCGAAGTCCGGTGAGCTGCTCCGGCGACAGCGGCGGCTGGGACGGTGCGGCCTGCGAGCCGCCGGGAACGAGGACCGGGGCGTGCCCGGTACCCGAGTCGACCTCGGCCGCCACCGCGGCCATGCCCAGCGGGCTCATCAGCACGCCGCTGGTCCCGGTGACCTGCGAGGCCAGGCCCGCTCCCGCGGACGCGGACTGGGCCGAGCCGGGGAACGCCTGCACGGGCAGGTCCCAGTCGCCTCCGATCCCGAAAGCCTTTTCCGACGCCGCGAGCTGCTGCGGGGTCAGCTTCGCCGCCATGCTGGCGAACGCGGTCCCGCAGCCCCGGGCGAAGTCGGAGGCGAGGGTCGCGGGTGCCTTCTGCCCGGTGTAGGTGAACGTCTGGCCGCCGATCGCCTCGCTGCTGTTGCACGGCATCGGCGTCCCGGGCTGCATCCCGGCGTTCATCATCGCCGCCGCGGACACGATGCTGAACGCCATGCCCGGAGCGATCCTTGTGTTCAGCGGTCCTCCCGCCGGCAACGGCACGGGGCCGTCATGCGTGGCCAGGGCCTTGATGTCGCCGGTCCCGGAGTCGACCGCGATGATCTCGCCGGAGTTCGGGCGGCTGGCGAGCGCCCGGGTGGCGGCCGCCTGGTCGCCGCTGTCCAGGGTGGTCTTCACCGGGGTCCCGGCATGGGCCGGGGCCGTCCACAGGGTGGACAGTTCCTTGCCCGCGGAGTTGACCACGACGACCGAGGCCGCCGGCGTACCGGCCAGCGTGTCCTGGTAGGTCTGCTCAAGCCCGCCCAGGCCCATCGTGTTACCCGGCTCGTAGGCGACTCCGGCGGCCTGCAGGGCGGATGAGTTCTCCGTCCCGACGCTCCCGGTCAGCGCCCCGGCTCCGGTGGTGCCGGAGACGAACAGGCGTTCCTTCTTGACCTGGCCGCCCACTCCCGGAACCGCGGACAGGCGAGGCCACAGCGTCTTGAAGGTCGCCGGGTCCACGGTCAGGAGAGACAGGAACTGACCGGGCGGGGCGGCCCGGACCTCGCCCAGGACCTGCTTGGGATCCAGCTGCGCGATGCCGCTGAACGCCCGCACCGTCTTGGCCATGCTGGTCAGGCGGCCCGGGATCACGCCGATGTGGTAGGCGGGCGTCTCCGGCACGAGCGACTGGCCCGCGGAGTCGGTGACCGGCGCGCGCTGCGGGTAGGAGGCGGTCACGGCCAGCCGGTCCCCCGGGCCGAGGCTGGGATTGATCACGCCGGGCGACCAGTTGACGAACCAGTTGCCGTTCTTGGAGATCAGGCCCAGGTGCCCGGTGTAGTTCCACTGGTGGCGCCCCTGGTCGACGTCGACGGTCGCCTTGAAGGTCGCCGAGGCGGTGTCTCCGTGCTGCCGGACCGGCCCGAGGGACAAGAACGTGGCGCTGGAGTTGAGGTCGCTGTAGGCGGACGACAGCTGCGCCGCCACGACGGACCTCGAACCCGTGGTAAAGGCCGCCGCCTGCTGGTAGTTGCCCTGCTGCCAGTCGAGCAGGAAAGCCTGGACCGTGGACTCCGGGGACCCCTGCTTGCCGAAGCCGGTGAGGAATCCGGCGGTGATCACCCCGGCGACGCCGATCAGCGCCCCGGCGAGCTTGGCCTTACGGGGCACCAGCGGGCGCCGGGCGGGCGCGGCCGGCTTGCGGTGCCCGCCGTTGCGCGGCGGCGCGGCTGGCGCGGGAGCGGGCGCGGGACCCGGCGCTGGCATCTCCGCCGGCGCCGGCGTTTCCACGGGCTCCGGCGTCTCCACCAGCGACGGCATCTTCGCCGCTTCCGCCGCTGTCTCGGGCGCCGGCGTCTCCTCCGGCGACGGTGTCTCCGTCGGCAGCGCTATCTTCCCCGGGACCGGCACGAACCCGTGCTCGGTCACCGCGGGCGGCGGGCCCTCTCCCGGCAACGGCGCGTGCCCCGCCCGCTGCACGGGTTCATCGCCCGGCGGCACGGTGCCGCCCGGCGGGCCGTAGCCGACGGGTGCCCCGGCACCCCATTCACGCGACCGCGCGGTCATCGTCCGCCTCCGGACTTATCGTCGTCGCCGTAGGGCACGCTCGACCTCTCTGGCGGCATCTCGCTTAGCCAGATCCTGCCTCTTATCGTATGTCCGTTTTCCGCGGGCAACTGCGAGCTCCACTTTGACTTTGCCGTCCTTGAAGTACAGCGACAGCGGGACCAGTGTGAGCCCCTGCTCCGTGGTCTTCCGGATCAGGCGCTCTATTTCCCCCCGGTGCAAGAGCAGCTTCCTGGTCCGCGTCGGCGTGTGGTTGGTCCACGTGCCCATCGCGTACTCCGGGATATGAACGTTATGCAGCCAGACTTCCCCGTCTGACACCAGCGCGAACCCGTCCGCGAGCGACGCGCGGCCGGCCCTCAGTGACTTCACTTCGGTGCCGGTCAGCGCGAGGCCCGCCTCGTAGACGTCCTCTATGGCGTAGTCATGCCGGGCCCGTCGGTTCCGGGCGATGACCTTGTTGTTGCCGTCGTTCTTCTCTTTGGCCACACGTCAACCCTAGATCCGAAGGTATCTGCGCAGCGTCACGAAGGAGGTCACGCCACACAGGACAATCGCGACCAGCATCGCGAGTCCGATGACTTCCACCAGGTCCATCGTCGAGAGACCGACGTTGTAGCTGAAGTACTGCTGCAACTCATTCAGCAGCAGCGACTTGACGCCGATGAGCAAGACGGACGCGATGACCCAGCCGATCAGCCCGGCGATGATGCCTTCCAGGAGGAACGGCATCTGGATATACAAGTTGGACGCGCCGACCAGTCTCATGATGCCGGTCTCCCGCCTTCGGTTGAAGGCCGAGAGCCGGATGGTGTTGCCGACCAGCAAGACCGCCGCCACGATGAGGATCAGCGCGACGATGAAGACGCCGTTCTGCAAGCCGCCGAGCAGTTTGTAGAACTTGTTCAGGATGGTCATCTCGTCGATGACCGAGTCCACTCCCGCCTTGCCGGTGACGGCGCTGGCGACCACGTTGTAATCGGTGGACGGGTTCTTGAGTTTCACCTCGAACGAGGACGGCATCTCGTTCTGCGACACCGTGTTGACGTACGAGGAGTCGTTGGCGAAGTACTGCTTGAACAGGGAGTACGCCTGCTGCTGGGACTGGTACTTCGCGTACTGAACCTGCGGCATCGAGCTCAGCGTCTGCCTGATGCCGTCGACCTGCGCGGGTGTCGCCGCCCCCTTGCAGTTCTGGTTGGCGCTGTTCGCGGTGCAGAGGTACACCGAAATCTCGACCCGGCTCTGCCAGTACGACTTTGTCTGGTTGACCTGCTGGATGAACAGCACGCCGGTCCCGAGCATGGACAGGCTGATGGCCACCACCACGATGAGCGCGACCGTCATGGTGAGGTTCCGGCGCAGTCCGATCCAGATCTCCTGGAGCACGAAGTTCGAACGCATACTGGCCTTATCTCATCCTTCGGTAGTTCTGTGTGGTCACGTGACGCGCACCGTAAGAGGGCGGTAAGGAGGCAGGGGCATGGCCCGGCCGCCGCTCCAGCGGTCACCGCGCGGCAGGGGCCGCTAGTAGCTGTTCTGTCCGTAGACTCCGCGAACCTGGTCACGGATGATCTTGCCGTACTCGACCTCGATGACGCGCTTGCGCATCGAGTCCACGATGGCCGCGTCGTGCGTGGCCATCACGACCGTGGTCCCGGTGCGGTTAATGCGGTCGAGCACCTTCATGATGCCGATCGAGGTCGCGGGGTCGATGTTCCCGGTTGGCTCGTCGGCCAGCAGGATCATCGGCCGGTTGACGAACGCCCGGGCCACGGCGACTCGCTGCTGCTCGCCGCCCGACAGTTCGTTGGGCATCCGGTCGTGCTTGCCCTCCAGGCCGACGAGGTCGATGACCTCGGGCACGACCCGGCGGATGAAGCGCCGGTTCTTGCCGATGACCTCGAGCGCGAACGCGACGTTCTGGTAGACGTTCTTGTTCGGCAGCAGGCGGAAGTCCTGGAACACGCAGCCGATCCGGCGCCGCAGGTGCGGCACCTTCCAGTTGGCGATGCGGGCCAGGTCCTTGCCTGCCACGTGGATCTGGCCTCCGGTCGGCCGCTCTTCCTTGAGGATCAGGCGCAGGAAGGTCGACTTGCCCGACCCGGACGGCCCGACCAGGAAGACGAACTCACCCTTGTCGATCGACAAGTTGACGTTCTCCAGCGCAGCCCGGTTCTGGTGCGGGTAGGTCTTGGAGACGTTGTCAAAGTTGATCACGGGACCATCACTAAGATCTCGACGAAGACGGAGATTGCCGACGCACGGGCCAGCCCGGTGCGCGAGCGTCCGCCACGGGGGGGTATTTCCGGCCTAGCCGGGCAACCTGGGGGTAACCTGGGTTGGCCAGGGAACAGTCTAGGGGGAAAAAAGCAGGCAAGGCTGCAGATCACGCCAAGTGGACCCGGGCACTGCTACCAGAAGGGGTACAAATGAGCTGTGAGCACCTGATCTGCGCGAACTGCAACGGCCCGGTCGTGGAGGGTCGCTGCGCGGCTTGCCGCGAGGCGAAGGCACGCGTACATCATCACCCCTCCGGCTTGACTCCGCAGGTCCTCATCGCGATCGCGCTGATCGCCGTCCTGTGCCTGCTGCTGGCGGCCCACGTGCTTCCCTAGAACCTCAAACCCGTTAGGTCCTAACGGGTTTGAGGTTCTTCTCCCGTGCCTACTTTTCCTCGGCTTCGCTCTTGCGCAGCCAGCGGATCTCGGCATCGATGAAGTCATCGATCTCCCCGTCGAGGACGGTCTCGGCCTGCGAGGTCTCGTGGCCTGTCCGCTGGTCCTTGACCATCTGGTACGGGTAGAGCACGTAGTTCCGGATCTGCGAGCCCCAGGCCCGCCGGCCGTCGCCCTTGAGCGCGGCCAGTTCCTCCGCCTCCTGCTCCCGGCGGCGCTCCAGCAGCTTGGCCTGGAGCACCGCCAGTGCCGAGGCCTTGTTCTGAATCTGGCTCCGCTCGTTCTGGCAGGAGACCACGATGCCGGTGGGCAGGTGGGTAATGCGGACCGCGGAGTCGGTGGTGTTGACGCCCTGGCCGCCCGGGCCGGAGGAGCGGTACACGTCCACCCGGATCTCGTCGTCGGGAATCTCGACGTGGTCGGTCGTCTCGACCACCGGGACGACGTCCACCCCCGCGAACGAGGTCTGGCGGCGGCCCTGGTTGTCGTACTTGGAGATGCGGACCATCCGGTGCGTGCCCTGCTCGCCGCGGAGCGTGCCGTAGGCGTACGGGGCCTTGACCGCGAACGTGGTCGACTTGATTCCGGCCTCGCCATAGGAGACCTCGTAGACCTCGGAGGGGTACTTGTGCCGCTCGGCCCAGCGCAGGTACATGCGCTGCAGGTTCCCCGCGAAGTCCTCCGCGTCCGCACCCCCCGCCTGGGAGTTGATTGTGATAAGCGCCTCACGGCTGTCGTATTCGCCCGACAGCAGGGTGCGCACCTCAAGCCCGTCGATATCCTTACGGAGCCCGGCGAGTTCGGTGAGCCCTTCGTTGCGCGCTTCCTCGCGTGCCGACGGTTCGGTCTCCTCGTCCGCAAGCTCGAACAGCGTCTCGGCGTCGGACAGGCGCTGCCGCAGGTTGTCCAGTCGTGACAACTCGCCCTCCAGATGGGAGAGCCTGCGCGTCACCTGCTGGGCCCGTGTCTGGTCTTCCCACAGGGTCGGGTCCGCGGACTGCTCGCGCAGATCCGCCGCCTCGGTGCGCATCGCGTCCGGTTCGAGTACGGCTTCGATGGTGTCGAGCTTCGACGACAGTTCCGAGAGCTCATCGGCGGGATCGGTGGCTGTCATGCCCGAAAGCCTATATCCCTGTGAGCGCCCGGTGGCAAAGAGCGCCACCATACCCGGCCCCTTCGGGCCGGCGGCACCGCGGGCGCGCACTGAACGCCGACGAGTCGTTTATTACTGTGGGTAAGGACAGAACGACCCGGGGATGCCGCTGAAGGGCTAGGCCTGACAGCACCCGGGCCTCCGGACATGGCTGTTCGCTTACTAAGGAAAGGTAAGGATGTGGGGATAGGCGTTGGGGGGCGGCTGCGGACGGTATCCTCCCCAGGCGTGGCTAGGAAAAATGTGCTTATGTCAGCCATCGCGCTCTCGGCTGTCGCGTTGGCCGCGGCAGGGTGCTCAGGCAGCGCGACGGCGGCCAGTAAAACGACGTCCGGCGCCGCGAGCCAGTCCGGCGGCGCGGCGAGTTCGAGTTCACCGTCGGCGGTGACGACCGCACAGGCCAAGTCCATTTTCAAGAGCGTCACGAGCCAGGCCGACTCCGGCAACCAGAAGAAGGCGCTCGCCGCGACCCAGGGCGTCTCCTGGCACGAGCAGACCTTCGACTTCTTCGCGCTGAAGCACTCCGAGAAGTACACGTACGGCAAGCCTTCGTTCATCATTCCCCGCGAGTCGGTGTATCCGCAGTGGTTCGCCGTGACGACGAAGATCACAGCCCCCAAGGATGCCCCGTCGAGTCTCGCGGGGGTGTCACGGCCCGCCAGCGGCCCGGCGCTGATGACGTTCGAGAAGATGAACCCGCAGGCGCCCTGGCAGCTGAGCACGACCATGAGGCTGCAGCCCGGCCAGCAGCTGCCCAAGGTTTCGCCGGCGCCGGACATCGCCCAGCTGGACGACACCAGTTCCTACCTCGTCCGGCCGGACCTGGTCGGCCCGCTGCAGGCTTCCGTCGTGGACGACGGCCCTAAGGCCCCCGCGGCGTCGGCCGTGAAGAGCGGGCCGCTGACCACGGGAATGTACTCCTACGAGAACGGCATCAAGCCGGTCGCCGGCGACAAGCGGATGTGGTCCCTGGAGGGCGCGACCTACGACCGCTTCGCGCTGCGCCTGGCCAACGGCGGCGCGCTGGTCTTCTACTCGGACGCCCTGAACGAGACGGAGGAGACCCCGTCGGAACTGAACCTGGCCAACCCCGTCACGCCCGGCAAGGTCATTCCCGTTCCGGGCCCGTTCAAGGTGCTGATCCCGTCTCACGAGTCTAAGCCGACGGACAAGCTCGAGACCGACTACGACCTCGACTTCGCCGCGATCGACCCGCCCGCGTCGGCCAAGAACGCCAAGATCCAGGTCATCACCATGGGCGGCGTCCCGACCTCCGCGGACGCCCACTCGTAATCCCGGCGTTCTCGTAATCCCGGGGGACGCCCGTAACTCCCGGGGGACGCCCCCGAAACCCCCCGCCGCTGGCGGGGGGTTTCGTTTCTGGGCGGGTGTCCCGCTACGCGCCGACCGGCACCAGCGTGCGGATGATGCGGCAGGCGACGGAGAGGGTCGTGAAGTTGAAGCGCTCGCTCTCCCAGATCTCGCCCAGCGTGGCCGCCGTGCGGAAGACGGCCGCGTCGTTGCGCGATACCCATGCCTCCACTCGCTCGGCCGCCGTGCCGCCGTTTCCGGTCGCCAGGACGTCCCGGGTCAGGGCCGCGTGCGCCGCGTACAGTTCGTCCCGCAGCGCCGACCGGGCCATGGACGTCCACCGGTCCTCGCGCGGCAGCGCGGTGACCAGGTCGCGCAGCCGCCCGATCTGCAGGCGGTCGGCCAGCGCGAAGTAGACCGCCGCGGTCTCGGTGACGTCCCGTCCCGTCCGGGCCGCGCTCTCCACGATGTCGAAGGCCGAGTACGACGGCACCATGGCCGCTACCTCTTCGGCCAGCGCCACGGGGACTTCCCGGGCGGTGAACTCGTCCCGGCGCTCGTTGAACCCGGCCAGGTCCTGTCCGGCCAGCAGCGCCGGAATGGCCGAGCGCACGGCGGTGACGCCGTCCCGCAGGAAGCTGACCGCCTCGTCGATCACGAACGGGGGCCGCCGGTTCATCAGCAGCCACCGGCTGGCCCGCTCCACCAGCTTGCGGGCCTCGAGGACCAGCCCGATCCGGGTGTCGGTGTCCGCCTTCCCGGCCAGTTCCTCGACCTGCCGCCAGAAGTCCGGCATGCCGAACACCTCGCGGGTCACCAGCCAGGCCCGGGTGATGTCCGGGACCGCGGCGCTGGTTTCCTCGCCCAGCCGGAACAGGAACGTGCTGCCGCCCGTGTCGACCATGTCATTCACCACGGAGGTGGTGATGATCTCCCGCCGCAGCTGGTGGGACGACATCCGGTCGGCGAACCTCTCCCGCAACGGGGCCGGGAAGTAGCTGGTCAGCACGGACCGCAGGTGCGGGTCATCGGGCAGGTCGGAGGCCAGCACATCCTGGCCCGCCGCGATCTTGGTGTGCGCGAGCAGCAGCGACAGCTCGGGCGCGGTCATCCCGGTTCCGGCACTGCGCCGCGCGGCGATCTCCTTGTCCGACGGGAGCATGTCCTGCTCCCGGGACAGCCGCTTCTCCCGCTCCAGCTTGCGCAGGTAGCGGGCGTGGACGTGAAGCAGGCGCGGCGCCTGGTACCGGGCGGTGGCCAGGGCCATGTTCTGCCCGTCGTTGTGCTTGAGCACCAGCGACGCGACCTCGTCGGTCATCTGGTGCAGCAGCTTGCCCCGCTCGGCGGACTCGACCGAATGGCCCAGCAGGATCTTGATGTTCACCTCGTGGTCGGAGGTGTCCACCCCGGCCGAGTTGTCGATGAAGTCGGTGTTGACCAAGCCTCCGGCCAGCGCGAACTCGATCCGCGCGGCCTGCGTGAGCCCGAGGTTGCCTCCCTCGCCGACGACCCGCGCTCTCAGCTCCGCCGCGTCCACGCGGACGGCGTCGTTGGACCGGTCGCCCGCGTCCGCGTGCGTCTCCTGCGTCGCCTTCACGTACGTCCCGATGCCGCCGTTCCACAGCAGGTCGACCGGGGCCTTCAGGATGGCGTTGATCAGGTCGTCCGGCGACAGCGCGGTCACTGAGCCGTCGAGGCCGAGCGCCGCCCGGGCCTGCGCCGACAGCGGCACGGACTTGGCGCTGCGCGGCCAGATGCCGCCCCCGGCCGAGATCAGGGAACGGTCGTAGTCGTCCCAGGAGGACCGGGCGAGGCCGAACACGCGGTTTCTCTCCGCGAAACTGCTCGCCGGGTCCGGGTCCGGGTCGAGGAAGACGTGCCGGTGGTCGAAGGCCGCGACCAGCCGGATGCGGGTCGACAGGAGCATGCCGTTGCCGAACACGTCCCCGGACATGTCGCCGATCCCGGCGACGGTGAAGTCGTCGGCGTCGACGTTGACCCCGAGCGCGGAGAAGTGCCAGCGGACCGATTCCCAGGCGCCGCGGGCGGTGATGCCCATCTTCTTGTGGTCGTAGCCCTCGGAGCCCCCGGAGGCGAACGCGTCACCCAGCCAGAAGCCCCGGGCCTGGGCGATCTCGTTGGCCACGTCGGAGAACGTCGCGGTGCCCTTGTCCGCCGCCACGACCAGGTACGGGTCGTCCCCGTCGAGCCGGACCACCTTCTCCGGAGCGATCACGTCGTCGCCGGACAGGTTGTCGGTGATGTCGAGCATGGTGCCGATGAAGGCCCGGTAGCAGGCCAGGACCTCGCCGGCGTAGGCCTCGCGGTCTGTCGGCTCGGGCAGCCGCTTGCACACGAACCCGCCCTTGGCCCCGGACGGCACGATGACCGAGTTCTTGACCTCCTGCGCCTTGACCAGGCCCAGGATCTCGGTGCGGAAGTCCTCGGGCCGCTCCGACCAGCGCAGGCCGCCGCGGGCGACGGCCCCGAACCGCAGGTGGACGGCCTCAAGCCGCGGCGAGTACACGAAGATCTCGAACTTCGGCCGGGGCAGGGGCGCCTCGGTGACCCGCTCGGAGGCGAGTTTGAAGGCGAGCGTCGTGGCGCCGGGCTGGAAGTAGTTCGTGCGGAGCGTGGCCTCGATGAGGGCCAGGTAGGACCGGAGGATGCGGTCATGGTCGAGGACGGTGACCTCGTCCAGTTCTCCCCGCAGTTCCTCGGCGATCGCCTCGCCCCGCTCGGCCGCGCCGGACCGCTTGTCCGGGTCGAACCGGGACTCGAAAAGCCGCACCAGCAGCCGCGTGATGGCCGGGTTGGCCTGCAGCACGCGCTGGAGGTATCCCTGGCTGTACCGGGTCCGGATCTGGCGCAGGTACCGGGCGTAGGCCCTCAGCACCACGACCTGCCGCCAGGTCAGCCCCGCGTCCAGGACCAGGGTGTTGAACCCGTCGTCCTCGCACTCCTCGCGCCACAGCGCCGTCAGCGCGTCCTCGAAGCGCCCCTGGGTACCGGCGTCGGGGGCCGCCACCCCTTCCTTGCGCAGGCCGAATTCGTAGATCCAGAACGGATTTTCCCGCCTGCTGAATTCATACGGGTGCTCGTCCACGACCTCGAGGCCCATGTGCTGAAGCTGCGGCAGCACCGAGGACAGGGTCATCGGGCTCTCGGCCCGGAAAACGGACAGGCGCCATGACCCGTTCGGATGGATCCTGAGCCGGGACCCGAACGGCGCCCCGTCGTCTTTCAGCCGGAGGATCGCGTCCAGGTCCCGGGCCGCCGCCGCCGGCGCCGTATCCGACTTGTAGGTCTCCGGGATGCCCAGGCCGCAGGAGCTCAGCAGGCGGGTGGCCCGGTCGGGGCCGAGCTGGCGCTCGGCCTCCTCCATGAGGTCCTCGTCCCAGGACCGCAGCGCCGCCGCGATCTCGGCCTCGAGTCCGGAGGCGTCGGCCTCGGGCATCTCGGTGCCGGGGGCGGCATGCACCACCACGTGCAGCCGGGCCAGCGCCGAGTTGGTGACCATCGCGGAGTAGTCGACCGAGGCGCCGCCCAGCGCGGAGCGCAGGATCTCCTGGGCCCGCAGCCGGGCCTCCGTGGTGTAGCGGTCGCGCGGCAGGTACACCAGGCACGACATGTAGCGGCCGTAGGCGTCCGGGCGGAGGAAGAGCCGCACCTGCTTCCGCTCTCCGAGGCGCAGCACCCCGAGGGCGATCGGGGTCAGCTGATCGGCGCTGACCTCGAAGAGCTCCTCGCGCGGGTAGCCCTCCAGGATCTCGACGAGTTCCTTGCCGTCGTGGCTGTCGGCGTCGAGGCCGGAGGCCTCCATGGTCCGGTCCAGTTTGTGCCGGAGCACGGGGATGCGGGTGATCGACTCCGTGTAGGCGGCCTGGGTATACAGGCCGAGGAACCGGTACTCCCCGATGACCCCGCCCGCCTCGTCGTGCTTGCGGACCGCGACGTAGTCGAGGTAGTCGGGCTTATACACCGTGGACTTGGTGCTCGACTTGGCCAGCACCAGCAGGCGGCGGTCTCCATCGGGCACGGACCCGGCGGGCAGGGTGTCCGGCGAGCCGGGGTCATCGTGGCGCAGGATCCCGAGGCCGCTTCCGGGCACGGGCTTGGGGTCGCTCCCGGGCGCGAGGTCGTACTCGCGGTAGCCCAGGAACGTGAAGTGGCCGGCCGACAGCCAGGCCAGCAGCTGGCCGGTCTCGGCCTCCTCCGGACCGCCGGACTCGGTCAGCGACTCGACCAGCGCCCGGGCGGCCGTCCTCATCCGCCGCTGGTCCTCGTACGTCACCCGGACGTCATCGAGAACCCGGCGCAGGTCCGCGTCCAGGGCGGCGCGGTCGTCGACCGGGCCCAGTTCGGCATGAATCCAGGACTCGCGGCCGTTCCCGTCCTCGGTGGTCTTGGCGGCCGGCTGGCCGGTGATGGCACCGGTCACATCACGATGCACGGTCAGTACCGGGTGAACGAGCAGCCGGACGTCCGCGCCATGCCGGTTGAGCTCCATCGTCACCGAGTCGACCAGGTAGGGCATGTCGTCGGTGACGACGTCCACCACGACGTCCGTGCCGGTCAGGGAGACCTCACCGCCGTCGGTGATCTCGACCGCCGCGCGGCCCTGCGGCCGGGCTCGTCCGAGGGCCTCGTGGCGGGCGACGGTACTCGCGATCCGCTCGGAGCCGGCCGCGGCCAGCATCTCGGTGGCGACTAGGCGGAAGTAATCTTCGAGCGGCACGGCGCCGCTCTCTCTCGCGCTCGGCCATCTCGTCACCGCGTCGGTGATGATCGCGTTCCTTGCCGTGTCCGAGGCCTCCCGAGCCTCGTTAGCGCGTTCCGGCATCTAAAGTCGACTCCATTCATGTCCGCCCCGCGTACTTCGTTGTGCGCAGGCGCATGTTAACGGTCGGCCACGCGAGACTCCGCGCGGCCGCCGTTTAAGGTGGATAAACGATCACCGTGAGTAACCGCGAGCGCGCTCCGACAGCGCGTCCGTCGACCCTCCCCTGGATAACAGCCTAGATCCTGGCGCGTACGACCGGAGTACCTCGGGATTGACCAGGGCGCTCGGGTCAGCCGCCTCGGACACAGGGGTGCCCAGGAGGATCTTGCGTACCGGGATCTCTAGCTTTTTACCCGACAGGGTCCTGGGCACGCCGGGTACTACGCGAATTTCATCGGGAACGTGGCGGGGAGAGAGCTGCCCGCGCAGCGCGCTCTTGATCCTTCCGGCGAGCCCCTCATCCAGCTCCGCACCGTCTGTGAGCTGGAGAAACAAGACCAGCCTTCCCTCAGTTCCCAGACGCCCGGTGTCCACGACCAGGCTGTCGGCGATCTCAGGAAACGATTCGGTGACGCGGTAGAACTCGCTCGTTCCCATCCGCACCCCGCCCCGGTTGAGCGTGGCGTCGGAACGGCCGAAGATCACGCAGCCTCCGTCGGGCAGGATCTCGATCCAGTCCCCGTGCGTCCATACTCCGGGGAACTTCTCGAAGTAGCTGCGGGAGTACCTCTCGCCGGTGTCGTCGCCCCAGAAGCCGACCGGCATGGACGGCATCGGGGCGGTGATGACGAGTTCCCCGACCTCGCCGGTGACCGGCGTGCCGTCCTCGGCGAACGCCTCCGCCCTCACCCCTAGGTTACGGCCCGAGATGATCCCGGTCCGGACCGGCAGCAGCGGGCTGGCACCGACGAACCCGGTGCATACGTCGGTGCCTCCGGACATCGACCCGAGATGCACGTCGGCCTTGACGGCGCCGTAGACCCACTCGAAGCCCTCCGGGGGAAGCGGCGACCCGGTGGACCCGATGCCCTTCAGCCGGCGGAGGTCGCAGTCGTTCCCCGGAGCGAGCCCTTCCTTCTGGCAGGTCATCAGGTACGGCGCGCCGACTCCGAGGTAGGTGAGCCCCTGCCCGGCCGCGAGTTCCCACAGGCGCCCGGTCCCGGGATAGGTGGCGCTGCCGTCGTAGCAGACGACCGTGGTCCCGGCCAGCAGCCCGCCGGCCAGGAAGTTCCACATCATCCAACCGGTCGTGGTGTACCAGGTGAACCGGTCTCCGGGACCCAGGTCAAGGTGGAGGGCCAGCGACTTCAGGTGCTCCAGGACGATGCCGCCGTGAGAGTGCATGATCGGCTTCGGCAGTCCGGTGGTGCCGCTGGAGTAGACGACCCACAGCGGATGGTCGAACGCGACCTCCTCGAATTCGGGAGCCCGCGCGCCCTCTCCCGGGCTGTCCCGCGCTCCCGGGCTGTCCCGCGCTCCCAGGCTGTCCCGCGCTCCCAGGGTGTCCCGCGCTCCCAGGGTGTCCCACGCGAGCATGGCGACACCGGGCGGCGCGGCGGGGCGGGGCGCGGTCTCGATGAGATCCACCATCACGACGGCCTTGAGGCCAGGCAACTGAGCCGCGATCTCCTCGACCGTCACCGTGCGGTCGTAGTCCTTGCCGTTGTAGGTGTAGCCGGCCGTGGCGATGAACACCGCCGGGTCGATCTGCGAGAAGCGGTCCACCACGCTGCGGGTGCCGAAGTCCGGGGAGCAGGATGACCAGATCGCCCCGATGCTCGCCGTGGCCAGGAGGGCGATGTGAGTCTCCGCGACGGTCGGCAGGAGCGCGACCACCCGGTCTCCCTTGCCGACTCCCAGCGCCCGCAGCCCCGCCGCGACCCGGGCCACTTCCCTCCCGAGGTCTCCGTAGGTGAGCGTGGCGGTTTCGCGTTTCTCGGAACACGCGATGACCGCGGGCCGGTCCGGGTCGGTTTCGGCGGCCCGGAGCGCGTTGCGAGCGTAGTTCAGCGTCGCGCCGGGAAACCACCGGGCCCCGGGCATCGACGCGTCGGCCAGCGCCGGCCCGTCGCCGCGCTCCCCCAGCACGTCGAAGTACTCCCACACCGAGTCCCAGAATTCGCCCGGCCGCTCCACCGACCACTCCCACAGCGCGTTGTACCGCACCGCGGCCTCCTCCGCCCCCGTCGCCGCCTCCCCCGCGCCCGCGCCCGCGCCCGCGCCCGCCATCTCATTTCTTGCTGTTATCATTCCGCGATTCTCCAGCCACCCCAAGAAGCGGCTGACCCTCGCGTTCTCGACGGCCTGTTCGCCCGGCGCCCACAGGGTCGCGCCGTAGCCCTGGGCCCTCAGTTCCGCTTCCGCGTCATTGCCTGCCATATGACCAGCATCATTCGGTCTCCGGCGCGACGCAACAAGCCCCAGACCCCCTCATATCATCTGCCGCGGCCTCCGGCCCTCCCCGGACAGCAGCATAGGGCGCGAGCCGGATGTCAACGCGCCCGATTTACGGCGTATGCCGCACCATCTCGCGCCCCAAGTCATGGCGGGCGGGCAGAGGGCCGCGGCCGGGCGCGCGCCGGGCGGCCTACACGGGGGATTCGATGATGCCTAGCAGGGCCGGGATGTCAGTGAGGTCACCGATGACCGTGTCGGCGCCGGAGGCCCTGAGCTCCGCGGAAGTGGAACGGCCGCTGGCCACCGCCACGGAGTAGGCGTCGGCGATTTTCGCCGCGTGGACGTCGCGCGGCGAGTCGGCGATGTAGACCGTGGCCTTGCCGCTGAACCGGGTCTTGTACCTCTCTTCCGCCCGCTGCCGGGCCAGTTCGAGCAGCGCGCCCTTGGGATAGGGGTCGGACCCCGCGAACCCGCCCACGGTCATGTCCACGTACCGGTCCAGGCGGAAGGCACGGAGCTTGACCGCGGCGTTGGGCCGGGACGAGCCGGTCAGCACGGACTGGACCACGCCGTCGGCCTGGGAAACCGTGGCCAGCGCCTCCGCCGCCCCGGGCAGCAGCAGCCCCTCCACGACCAGCTGATCCCGGCGGGCCGCCAGCGCGCTGGCGAATTCGGAGCTGAACGGGGACACGAAGCGCTCGGAGTCGTCGCCGACGGCGAGGCTGACCCCGTTACGGGCCATCGCGTCGAAGAAGAACTCCCGCTCGGTCCGCCCCGCCATCTGCGGCAGCTGCACCAACCGGCGGCCGGTGACCGACTTGAACGCCTCCGCGAACGCGGGACGGATGACCTTCGCCACATCGACCAGGGTCAGGTCGATGTTCCACAGCACCAGCCGGTGAATCACGCGCCTCCGCTTGTCTCATATGCCCGGAAAATCGACGCGTACGAGACTAGCGGAAGCTGGTATCAATCGGACAGGTACCGCAGTTCCTGGGTGGCGTACCAGGCCAGTTCGTGGCCGTCGGCGCTGTCCACGGTGAACTGCGCGTCTTCCACCCCGGCGTCGGCGGCGGCGCTGGCTTCGGCCGCCGCCGCGACGTCTGGTTCGGCTTCCGCGTCATCGATGTGGCCGGCGGCCACCTTCTTCAGGGGAATCGCGGCGCTGATGGTCACCGCGGCGGGCTCATCGTCGTACGGGACGGCCGTCACGTCGTCGTCCGGCACGTCGGCCGCGAGCACGACCCTCCGGCGAGGTGTCCCTTTGTCCGCGGCCAGCAGCCGCAGGGATTCCCGCGCGGCCATGAGCATCGCGACGTACTCCAGCTCCTCCTCGTCGCCGCTCGCGTAGGACTCACGCAGCGACGGGGTGGGGGCATAGCCGTTCAACGGCGCGGGCGCGATCTCGCCGGCCTGGAGAATGCCGGGAAGCGCCGTAAGGGTGGTGGCCAGGTAGACCCGCATGGCCCCTCATCGTAGCGCCCTGGGTTCGCCGACCGTCTCGACCACCTCGGCTATGGCGTCGGCGAGGGGAACGTGCTCCCAGAGGCGGATTACCGTCCAGCCCGCGTCGGCGAGGGCGGCGTCGCAGGCGCGGTCACGTTCCACGTTCTTGGCCAGCTTGGGCGACCAGTACCACTCGTTGTTCTTCGGCGCCGATCCGTGCTGGGGACAGGCGTGCCAGAAGCAGCCGTCCACGAAGACCGCGACCTTCCGCGACGTGAAGGCGATGTCCGGGCGGACCCGGCGCAGCGGCAGGTCCAGCCGGTGGTCCTTGCGGTACCGGTAGCCCAGCGCGTGCAGGGCGCTGCGCAGCCTGAGTTCCGGCTTGGTGTCCGTGCGGCGGTTGGCCTTCATGTTGGCCGAGCGCCCCTTGTCCTTGGGCTGGGGGTAGGGCTTCGGCTTCGGAGATTCTGCCGCGGTCACTGGTCCAGCCTAGTGACTGGCAACTCCTTGCGGGCCGGCATTTACGGCTTCTCGCGCTCCTCCGCGATGCTCGCGTTGGCGGTCAACGCGCCGTCCACCGCCATAGAAGGGGGACGACGTGACGTCGAGTCCCGACGGAGGGGGACGACGTGACGTCGAGTCCCGACGGAGGGGGCGGCGGCGCGTGCCCGCGGAAGGGCGGGACACGGGACTGGCGCGCCCCCGCGACACTCGTTAAATCCCTACAATTTCTATTGACTTTATATGTTACGTTGGGCAGCCTTGAAGACGGCTCAAGAGTCCGAAACGAGAGGGGTTGTCTTGTCCGCATCCGTCCATGACGCGAGCGCGGCGGCCGCGCGACCGGCCGTCGCCGCCGGCGCCACGCCGCCGACTCGCCGCGCCGAGGGACGTTCGCGGCGTGACGGCTGGCTGCGCATCGTCAGCCCGATCGCCCTGGTGCTGCTGTGGCAGTTGCTGAGCGCCACCGGGGTGCTTCCCCCGTCCAAACTGGTATCGCCGACCACGGTGGTGCATGAAGGCTGGACGCTGATCACCACGAACAACCCGAGCTACGGGACTCTCCAGTACTCGCTGGCCGTCTCGGCCGAGCGCTGGGGCATCGGGTTCTCCATCGGCACGGTGGCGGCGATCATCCTCGCCGTGGCCACGGGATTGTCCCGGATCGCCGAGTACGTGGTCGACCCGATCGTCCAGGTGCTGCGGTCCATCCCGCTGCTGGGCATCCTGCCCCTGTTCATCGTGTGGTTCGGCATCGGGGAGCTGCCAAAGATCCTGATCGTCCTGCTGGGCGCGCTGTTCCCGATGTACGTGAACACGTACGCCGAGATCCGCGGCATCGATCCCAAGCTCGGCGAGGCGGCCCGGACGCTCGGGCTGTCCTGGTGGGGACGGATCCGGCACATCGTGCTGCCCGGCGGCCTGCCCGGCGCCCTGTCCGGCATCCGCCTCGGCAGCTTCGCCTCGCTGCTCGCCCTGGTCGTGGCCGAGCAGTTCAACACCAACGCCGGGCTCGGCTTCATGATCACTCAGGCCGAGAGCTTCCTCCAGAACAGCATCATCGTCCTCGTCCTCGTCGTGTACGCCATCCTCGGGCTACTCGCCAACGGGATCGTCCGGCTCATCGAAAGGAAGGCCCTGGCATGGCGTCGCGACTTCGCACGGTAGAGACCACGAGCGCCGCGTGCGTCCAGGGGCTTTCCCGGAAGTTCGGTGCCCGGACCGTTCTGGACGACCTCGACCTGGAGATCGCGCCCGGCGAGTTCATCGCCATGATCGGCCGAAGCGGCACCGGCAAGTCCACGCTCCTGCGGGCCCTGGCCGGACTGGACTCCGGCATCACGGGCACGCTCACCGTCCCGGGCGAGACGGCGGTGGCGTTCCAGGAGCCCCGTCTCGTTCCGTGGAAAAGGGTTGCGGACAACCTCACCCTCGGCCTGCGCACGCCCGACGCGAAGGCCGTGGCCGCCGGCGCGCTGGCCGAGGTCGGGCTGACCGAACGGGCCGGCGCCTGGCCGCTCACCCTGTCCGGCGGCGAGGCGCAGCGCGCGTCCCTGGCCCGGGCGCTGGTGCGGCAGCCGTCCCTGCTCCTGCTCGACGAGCCGTTCAGCGCCCTGGACGCGCTGACCCGGATCAGCATGCACCGCCTCGTGCTGTCCCTGTGGGAGCGGCACCGGCCCGCGGTCCTGCTGGTCACGCACGACGTGGACGAGGCCCTCGCCCTCGCCGACCGGGTCCTGGTGCTCAATGAGGGGCGCATCGCGCACTCCGCGGCCGTCACCGTGCCCCGGCCCCGCGACCGTAACCACCCCGAACTGACCGCGCTCCGGCAGCGGCTGCTCACCGAACTCGGTGTTCCCGCGGAAGAACCCTCCGCGCCCGTAGAAGGAGATCGCTCATGAGATTCACCCGCAAGCCGCTCGCCGCAGGCGTGATCGCGCTGGCCACCCTGGCCGCGGCGGCGGGGTGCTCGTCCGGGGCTCCAGCCGCCTCGTCATCGGGATCGGGGGCGTCGGGCAAGTCCGCGGGCATCACGGGCTCGTCGTCCGCCAAGGGCGTCCTGAATGTGGGTGACCAGAAGGGCACGGGCGCCCAGGCGGTCCTGCAGGCGTCGGGCCTGATCAACAAGCTGCCGTTCAAGGTGAAGTGGTCGGACTTCACCTCCGGCCCGACCATGGTCCAGGCCATGAGCACCGGCGCCATCGACATCGGCGGCGTGGGCGACGCCCCGCCGGTGTTCGCCGCCTCCGGCGGGGAGAACATCGAGATCGTGGGGGCCCGCGAGACGAAGGGCGGCGACCAGGACGCGGTCGTCGTGCCGAAGGGCTCTCCGATCAAGTCGATCAGCCAGCTGAAGGGCAAGAAGATCGGCATCTCGTCCGGCAGTTCGGACGACTACCACCTGCTGTCCGTCCTGAACAAGAACGGGATCAGCCCCAAGGCGGTCACGATGGTGAACCTCCAGCCCGCTCCCGGGCTGGCCGCGTTCACCTCCAAGGCGATCGACGCCTGGGACATCTGGCCCCCGTACGTCCAGCAGCTAGCCGGCCAGGACGGCGCCCGCATCCTGACCGTGGGCAACCCGTACGGGAGCCAGTACTCCTTCGAGGTCGCGTCGAAGTCCTCCGTCCAGGACCCGGCCAAGTCCAAGGAGATCGCCACGTACCTCAAGGTCCTGAACCAGGCGTACAAGTGGACCGGCACCCACCCGGGCCAGTGGGCGAAGACCTGGGCCCAGGCCACGGGCCTTCCGTCGAACATCATGCAGAAGGCCGCCGTCCAGGACGCTAACGTCCCGGCGACGATCACCCCGGCGGTGGCCAAGTCCGAGCAGGACATCGTCGACCAGTTCTCCTCGGCCGGGCTCATCCCCAATAAGATCGACATCTCGAAGTACATCACCAGCCAGTACAACTCCTCCGCCGGCAGCTGAGCGCCGGCTGACACCGCTCAGAGTCTCTCGCGGCCGGGAGGGCGACGGTTCTCGGGTGCCGCCGGAATGTCAGTGGTCGCGTGTAAACCGGGATGCGCAAGCAGTTGCCGCTTCAACGTGACCCTAAGGACCGAGCAATGGCAGCACAGAGCGCTCTTGAACCGCCCGTTGTCGAACCATCGTCTCTCCGGCTGCTGAGGGTGCCCGACGTCGCCCCGCCGTTCGACGGCGAGGCCGGGCCCGCCAGCCGCACCCCGGTGCCGGAGCTTGAGGTGTGGGCACCCCCTCCGGCGCGCCCCGAGAAGGCGGCGCCCGCGGCCGGGCAGCGGCGGGACGGGGCCTGGGCCGGGCCGTTCGCGCGGCTGCTGGCGGAAACGCTGGCCGGGATGCGCCCGGCGGGGCAGATCGCTCCCTGGATGACCGACCGGGCCCGGGCTCATATGCGCCGGGCCGCCCCCGTGCTGCGCTGCGGGCAGCGGCCCCGGGTGCTGCGGGTGCTGGTGAGCTGGCCGGACGACAGCGTGGCCGAACTGAGCGTCATCGTCGGGCTCGGGCCCCGCACGAAGGCCCTGGCCGTCCGCATGGAGAAGCTCCCGGCCGCCCCCGGCGCTGGGCGGCCGGCCCGGGGGAAGCCCGGCCAGCCGCCCCAGTGGCGCTGCACCGACATCGAGACGGGCTGAGGAAGGCCGCCGCGCCGGAGTGCCGCCGCGCCGGGGTGCGGGGGTGCGGGGGTGCCGGGGGTTAGGAGCGGTTGGCGCCGCCGTGGCAGCGCTTGAACTTCCGGCCGGATCCGCACGGGCACGGGTCGTTGCGGCCCACGCCGGCGAAGACCGCGTCGTCCTGAACCTCCTCGACGTGGTGCTCGACGTCGCCGTCCTCGGTCGGCGCCGAGTACTCGAGGTGGGCCGGACGGTGCGGCTGGAGGCCCTCCGGAAGCCGCTCGATCGGGCCGGTGGCGTGGTGCTTCCCGCGAGGCTGGCCGGGCTGCTCCACGGCCGGCGCCTGCCCGGTGGGGCTCGCGTGCCTGCCCTTCGCCTGCCCGCCGGGGGTCTGCCCGGCGTACGCGGCCGGGACCGGCTGCGACGCCGGCGTGCCCGCCCCGGGTGCCACGCCGCCCGGGGCGACGCCCCCGGGAGCCCCCGGGGTCACCCCGCCGGGAGCGGCCCCGGCGGGGGCCACGGCACCGGAGGCGCCGGCGTGCGGGCCGAACAGCATGCCGGGCACGGCGCCGTCCTGAGCCTCTTCCACGATCGGGTTCTCCTGGACCTGCACTTCGAGGTTGAACAGGTTCCCGACCGATTCCTCCTTGATGCCGTCCATCATCGCGGTGAACATGTCGTAGCCTTCGCGCTGGTACTCGACCAGCGGGTCGCGCTGCGCCATGGCCCGCAGGCCGATGCCCTCGCGGAGGTAGTCCATCTCGTACAGGTGCTCGCGCCACTTGCGGTCGAGCACGGCGAGCACCACCCGGCGCTCAAGCTCCCGCATCACGTCGGAGCCGAGGTCTTCTTCCCGGTGGTCGTAGGCCTCCCGGGCGTCCTCGGTCACCATCTCCTTGATCAGGTCATCGCTGAGGCCGGACTTGTCGCCGCCGGCCTCGTCTACGACGTCATCGATGGCCAGGGAGATCGGGTAGAGCTGCTTGAACGCCCGCCACAGCTTGTCCAGGTCCCATTCTTCCGGGTACCCGTCGGCGGTGGCCACGTTGACGTACGCGGCGACCACTTCGTCGATCATGGACCGGATCTGGTCGCGCAGGTCGGCGCCCTCGAGTACCTTGCGGCGCTCGGCGTAGATGACCGTGCGCTGCCGGTTCAGGACGTCGTCGTACTTGAGGACGTCCTTCCGGATCTCGAAGTTCTGCGACTCGACCTGGGTCTGCGCGGAACGGATGGCCCGGGACACGACCTTGTTCTCGACCGGGACGTCGGCCGGGATGTTCATCCGCTCCATGACCGCGCCGACCCGGGCGGAGTTGAACATCCGCATCAGGTCGTCTTCCAGGGACAGGTAGAACCGGGACTTGCCGGGGTCTCCCTGACGGCCGGAACGGCCCCGAAGCTGGTTGTCGATGCGCCGGGACTCGTGCCGCTCGGTGCCGAGCACGTACAGGCCGCCCGCCTGGACGACTTCCTCGTGCTCCGCGGTCACGGCGGCCTTGGCCTTGGCCACGGCGTCGGTCCACGCGGCCTCGTAGTCGTCGGGGGTCTCCGACGGCGACAGGCCCCGCTTGTGGAGTTCGGCGTCGGCGATGAACTCGGGGCTCCCGCCGAGCATGATGTCCGTACCGCGCCCGGCCATGTTGGTGGCGACGGTGACCGCGCCCTTGCGACCGCCCTGGGCGACGATCGCGGCCTCCTGCTCGTGGTACTTCGCGTTCAGCACGTGGTGGGGGATGCCGCGGCGCTTCAGCATCACCGACAGGACCTCGGACTTCTCCACCGACGTCGTGCCGACCAGGACCGGCTGGCCCTCTTCGTGCCGCTCGGCGATGTCCTCGACGACCGCCTCGAACTTGGACTGGAACGTCTGGTAGATGATGTCGGTCTGGTCGTCCCGGATCATCGGCTTGTTGGTCGGGATCGGGACCACGCCGAGCTTGTAGATCTGCATGAACTCGGCGGCCTCGGTCTGGGCCGTACCGGTCATGCCCGCCAGCTTGTCGTACAGCCGGAAGAAGTTCTGCAGGGTGATCGTGGCGAGGGTCTGGTTCTCGTCCTTGATCTCGACGCCCTCTTTGGCCTCGATGGCCTGGTGCATGCCCTCGTTGTACCGGCGGCCGTGCAGGATGCGGCCGGTGAACTCGTCCACGATCAGGACCTCGCCGTTCATCACGACGTAGTCCTTGTCCTTCTTGTACAGCTCCTTGGCCTTGATGGCGTTGTTCAGGAAGCTGACGAGCGGCGTGTTGGCCGACTCGTAGAGGTTCTCGATGCCGAGCCAGTCCTCGACCTTCTCGACACCGGTCTCCAGGATGCCGACGGTCTTCTTCTTCTCGTCGACCTCGTAGTCGCCGTCGCCCTCCTCGCCGCGGCGCAGCCGGGGCACGATCTTGGCGAACTCGACGTACCACTTGGAGTTCTGCTCGGCCGGGCCGGAGATGATCAGCGGCGTCCGGGCCTCGTCGATGAGGATGGAGTCGACCTCGTCCACGATCGCGTAGCTGTGCTTGCGCTGGACGCACTCCTCCAGCGACCAGGCCATGTTGTCACGCAGGTAGTCGAAGCCGAACTCGTTGTTCGTGCCGTAGGTGATGTCCGCCGCGTAGGCCTGCTTGCGCTCCTCCGGGGACATCTCGGCCAGGATGATCCCGACCTCGAGGCCGAGGAAGCGGTGCACCCGGCCCATCCACTCGCCCTGGTACCGGGCCAGGTAGTCGTTGGTCGTGACGATGTGGACGCCTTCGCCCGACAGGGCGTTCAGGTAGGCGGGGAACACACAGGTGAGGGTCTTGCCCTCACCGGTCTTCATCTCCGCGATGTTGCCCATGTGCAGGTTGGCCCCGCCCATCAGCTGCACATCGAACGCCCGCTGGCCCAGCACCCGGCGCGCCGCTTCGCGGACCGTGGCGAAGGCCTCCGGCAGCAGATCGTCCAGCGACTCCCCGTCGCTGTAGCGCTGTCGCAGTTCGTCGGTCATCCCGCGCAGCTCAGCGTCACTCATGGCGACGAAGTCGTCCTCGACCGAGTTAACCTGCTCGCTGATCCGCTTAAGGTTGCGCAGGATCTTGCCTTCGCCCGCGCGAAGGATGCTGTCTAGGATGGCTGGCACTTGTCGTCGTGCTCCTTGCGGATCGGATGGGCATTACACGCCTCGCCAGACATGGTAGGCCAGAAGGCGCGTGCCCCGTAAGCTACGAGGGCGAGTCGACAAGGGACAGCCCGTGTATCCATACCCCCGGTCAACGGCCGGGGCACCCCTCCCCGATAATGGGGAGGTAAATTTTCATGGCAACCTCAGCATAGACAGCTTTGGTGATCGAGGAGGAGTCGTGGCCGACCAGGCAGCAGGCACGGTGGAGACCGCCGGGACGGGAGCCGTGAGCTCGGCCCACGCCGCCAACCAGCACCTTGAGCACAACCCCGGGCGCCCGATCTCGTGGATCGGCGTCACGATCGCGATCGTCGGATCGGTCGTCGGAGGCTGGGCGTGGATGCCCCCGTTCGCTCCCCCGGTCATGTGGCCGATGTTCTACGCGGGCTGCGCAGTCTTCGTCGTCGGCCTCTTCGTCATCGCCGGCGCCAAGACCATGAGCAAGGACTGGTACTAGGCCAGACCCGGGTTCCTACCGGGAATCGTCCTGAATCCTCGCTAGGGTTCAGGACGTGTTTGCGTCTGCCCCAGAAATAACCGCCGGTGAAGCGCGCCGGGCCGCCCTGCGCGCCCAGGGACTCCTGGGCGCCGACGGACGGCGCGGCGGCGTTCCCGCCATGCTGCGGCGCCTGTCCGCCGTCCAGCTGGACACGATCAGCGTGCTCGCGCGCTCGCACGAACTGGTGCCGTACGCCCGGCTCGGCGCGGTCGGCCGGGCAAGCATCGAGCGGGCCTACTGGCATCCCTCGCGGCCGGCGGCCTTCGAGTACTGGTCGCACGCCGCGTGCGTGCTGCCGATTGAGGACTGGCCGTATTACTCGGCGCGCCGGCGCCGGATCCGGGCCCGCGGCCAGCGCTGGCACAAGGTCTCGCCGAAGGCCTGCGACGAGGTCCTGGCCCGGCTTCGGTCCGAGGGCCCGCTGACCGCCACCGAGCTGGGCGGGGCCAAGGCGGGCGGTCCCTGGTGGGACTGGTCGGAGGTGAAGATCGCCGCCGAGTGGCTCTTCGATACGGGCACGGCGGCCTGCGTACGCCGGGTCGGCTGGCGGCGCGTCTATGACCTGCCCGAGCGGGTCATCCCGCCGGAACTGCTGAACGCCGAGCCGGACGACGCCGAGTGCCTGTCCTATCTGGTGGCGGCGGCCGTCCGTGCCCTCGGCGTCGCGACCCGCGCGGACCTCCGGGAGCACCTGCGCCTCCCCCAGGCCGACACCAGCGCGGCGATCGACCAGGCGGCGAAGGTGTCCGGACTGTCCCCGGTCACGATCGCCGACCGAGACAAGCCGCTGCCCGCGTGGGCGGACCCGGACGCGCTGGCCTGGCTGAACGCGGGCGGCCGCGGCACTCACCGGACGACGCTGCTGTCACCGTTCGACTCGCTGGTCTGGGACCGTAAGCGGACGAAACGGATCTTCGGATTCCATCACGCCCTGGAGGCCTACGTCCCGAAGGACAAGCGGGTCCACGGCTACTTCGCCATGCCCCTGCTGGCCGGCGGCCGCCTGGTCGGCCGCGCCGACCCCGCCCGCGAGGGTACGACCCTGGTCCTGCGGCAGGCGACAGTCGACTCGGCCGCGGCGGCGCGCGGTCTCGCCCGGGCCGCGACGGAAGCCGCGTCGTGGGTGGGCTGCGACGACGTGACCGTCGAACGATTCGCCCCCGCCGAGCTGGCGCCGGCCTTCGCCAGCGCCCTCAAGGGCGGGGACTAGGAGAACTCGATCAGTTTCTCCCGGACGGCGATCATGACGGCTTCCATCCGGGAGTGAATCTGGAGCTTCTCCAGGATGTTGCGGACGTGGTTCTTCACCGTGTTCTCGGAGATGAACAGTTCCTTGGCGATGTCGCGGTTGTTCATGCCCCGGGCGACGAGACGGAGGACCTCCATCTCGCGGTCGGTGAGCTTGGGCGCGGCCACGTGCTTGGCAGGCGGCTCTTCCTCGTCCCGGCGGGCCAGCGTCGCGAACTCGGTCAGCAGCTTTCCCGCCATCGACGGGTTGATCAGCGACTGGCCGCCGTGCACGGCGCGCACGGAGTCCGCCACCTCGTCCAGCGGGATGTCCTTGAGCAGGTAGCCGCTGGCGCCGGCCCGGATGGCCTCAAAGAGGTCGTCCTCCTCGTCGCTGATGGTCAGCATCACGATCTTGGCGCTGGGCGCGGACTCCTTCATCTGCCGGGCGGCCTCGATACCGGAGGTCTTCGGCATGCGGATGTCCATCAGGACGATGTCGGGCACCGTCTCGCTGGCCACCTGGACCGCCTCGGCACCGTCGGAGGCCTGGCCGACGAGATCGATGCCTTCCTCCTCCGCCAGCACCATCTCCAGGCCGCGCCGGAACAGGGCATGATCGTCCGCGATCAGAACGCGAATGGGCTCGCCAGACGGGTCGGCTTCGCCGCCCGACTGCGCGGCCTCGGGAGCGCCGCTGTGGGGTGCGTCAGCGGGCGGGTTTCCCGCCGCCATCGTGGCCGTTGCGCTCGAGCCCATCCTGGGCCGATCGGTCACGGCTGCTCCTCTCCGTACCACGGGGCTCACCGGGCCGCGTTCGGGCCGGGGCAGCGAACCCCCTCCAATGGGTTATGTACACCCATTATCGGGGGTTCGCGCACCACGGTCATTAGCTTCCGGTGCCTAATCTTCCTCCACCAAGCGGATGACACCGTAGTCATAGCCCCGGCGCCGGTAGACAACGCTGAACTTTCCGCACTCCTTGTCATGGAATGCGTAGAAATCGTGGCCCACAAGCTCCATCTCCAGCAGGGCCTGGTCGATCGTCATCGGCTCGGCCGCGTGGAACTTTTCCCGGACGACGAGAGGGCCTTCGCCCTCCATCTGAATGGGCACCACCATGGTCTCGCCGCCCGTGGACTCGTCATCGTCCGCAGCAGAGCCCACCTTGGCCCCTCCGCTGGCGATGTCGGTACTGACGTGCGGCTCACGGCCGTTCACGCCGCCGACGCCGGGCAGGTCGTCGGTCTCGGGCAGGGCCAGGACCGACTCCGCGCGGCCGCGGGCCTTGGCCCGGCCGTGCTGCTTCCTGGAGCCTCGCCTGCGGGCGCGCTCCGGAGCCTCGGTGATCTCGTTCATCAGAGCCGTTCCGTCGATCGCGCCCGGCGCGGCCGCCGCCACGGCGGCCAGGGCGTCCGCCGACCGGACGGACATGTCGGAGCGCTTGGCTTTCCGCCTCTCAGCCGCCTTGCGCAATCTCCCCTCTAGCTTGGCGAACGCGAGGTCAAGCGCCGCGTACCGGTCGTCGGCAGCCGCCTCGGCCCGGATGGCCGGCCCGCGGGAGCGGACCGTGAGTTCCACCCTCTCGCTGCGATCAGCCTGCCTCGGGTTTCGTTCCTTGGACACCTCGACGTCGATCCGGATGGCCTTCTGATCCAGTTTCTCCAGCTTGGCGAGCTTGCCCGAGGCGTGCCTGCGGAAGCGCTCGGGGACGCTGGTGTGCCTGCCCTTGAAGGTGATGTCCATCTGGTTTTCCCCCTACGGATCCATGGACCGATGGTGGGCACCCGCCCGGCCGACCTGGTCTTCGACCCCACATCCGCCTGCTGAGAGGTTCGCGGCCTTCCATGGCCACTACTGCCCTTCTCTCGGTCCAGGGAACTCTGTATTCCCCGTCGAGGCAGGACTTACCTCTAAGGCGCACCGTGATCGGTCGACGAGAAGTCGCCTTACGTGGGCCGTTTCGCCTGCGCCTGGCGTCGGCTTGCCGGGCGGGACCCGCCGTCTCCAGCAGGGCCAGCCCCGCGCAACCACGGACCCGGGCGAGTGCCATGCATGAACGCTAGCTCTCCTGAGCCGAATTGTCAGGAGGGACATTAACGGCGAAATGCAACATTGACCACACAACCCGTCTGTGAACTTGCGCCACCGGTGCGCCACTAGTGACACTCCGTGATAACCAGTGACGGGTATCACATAACCCGGGGTAAACGGGGTCCAGGCCGCCGTATCCGAGCGGCGCCCACGCCGCGGTGGGACTGGGACTCGCCAGCAGGTCCCCGGCCTTCGTCCCGGCGACAAGCTCGCTTCCGGAGCTGGAACTGATCGAGTCAATTCCGGACGAGGTCGGGATCTGGGTCGATGACGCCCCGGTCACCGCGTACTCGGTCAGCGGCGGGCCCTCGGTCCCGGAGCCGGCCCCGAGCGTAACGACATTGTCAGCTCCGTACCAGGACACCGCGCTGAACCCGTCGAGGCCGCCGGACACGTTGAACGGCGACAGCGTGATCTGCGGCCCGTCCGGCGGGGACTCGCCCGGCCGGGACGAGAACCGGGCCTCCGACGGCGAAGAGGGCTGGTCGGAGATCGCTCCGAAGTACAGCGCCTTTCCGGTTCCCTGGATAAGCGCCATCCGGACGCCGTCGGGAGCGACCCGCACCGCGGTGATCGGTCCGGTCCCGGCCGAGGCGCCGGTCGGGGAGACGTTCGCCTCCTCGGGCGCGGCCGCCGTCTTCGCGGAACGCGGGGTCACGTCCCCCCGGAGCATGAACACGGCACCGCCCGCCGTCGCCCACAGGCGGCCCGCCGAATCCCAGCTCATCGTGGTGTAGCCGCTCCCGGCCCGTTTGACCAGAGTGCCGTTGAGCGGGCCGGTGTAGAGAATTCCGTCGCGCAGTGCCGCCAGGTACCGCAGGTCCGGAGAGACGGCGATCGCCGAGTATCCCTGGCCTAGCTGCCGGACCTTCACCGGAGAGCCTCCGGCGCCGGGCTGGCGTTCGAGGTCGCCGCCGCTGTCGGTGTAGTAGAACCCGCCGCTGGCCCCGTCCGGAACCCGCACCGCGGCGCTGTGCTGCACCGGGTTCTGGTCCGCCTGGGGCGGGGACCACGGCTTGCCGTTGATGTCGAGCACGATGGAATGGATGGGCGGCTGCCCCTGCCCGGACCCCGACAGTGTGGACAGCAGCTGCGAGGAGATCAGCTCCCGTACCCGGTCGCTGGTCTTGGCCGCCGCGCCGCCGAGGTTCACCTCGGCCGCGCCGTTGACCATGACGTCGGACAGGAGCCTGGTGCCGGCCGGCAGCGCCGTCCGGGTCCCGTCACGCAGCCAGTCCCTGGGCTGGCTGATCAGGTCCCGGACCAGCCCGTCCAGCAGGTTCTCCGAGCTCGTCTGCAGCGGCACGTATACCGGGTCCGGGACGAGGACCTTCGACGCCGGGTCGAGGAAGTAGAGATTCCGAAGCTGGTAGTCGGCGGAGAACTCGGTGCTGGTCAGCAGCAGGTTCGGCGGCAGCGGGCTGGAGATCCGCCACTGTCTGCCCTGCCTGACCAGCGTGAACCTGACAGAAGTCCCCCTGCCGGTGGCGGTCGAGGGCACGGCGTAGGCCCCGGATGCCGACAGCTCGGCCTGGACTTTCCCGGAAACGGTGACCGTCGCCGTCTTTCGGCTGCCGGAGGAAAGGCCGCCGGGAGACGGGCTGCCGGACTGGCTGACCTGCGGTCCGGTGCCGGTGAACACGGTTGCCGACCAGGGCCAGGTCGGGTGCCAGGAACGGCTGGCGGGCCCGGTGAGGAAGTCCCGGGCCGTCTGCTGCCCGTCGGCGAAGCTGGCGCTGGCGGTCAGGAAGCCGCGCACGATCTCGGCCGGAGACGCCCCGGGCGCCGGCGACCTGGGGACAAGCTGCGGATAGGGCTGGTTCTGCGCGTCGGCGCCCTGGGTTACCCGGTCCGAGCGCACCGGGCCGCCATCGGGCATGTCCACGCAGCCGGCGGCCGGCAGCGTCAGCGCCAGCAGGACCGCGGCGGCCGTCACCGGCCGGGTCAGGCGCCTACGCACGCGAACCGCCAGCCGCGGATGAGCCCCCGGACACGGGCGAACCGCCGGCCAGGTCCGGGTCCAGGGCCCCGCGCGGGTCCAGCGCCCCGCGGGCGGCCCCGGTGTCGTCCGGGCCCAGCGGCAGCGGCGAGCCCGCCAGCGTGTGCCCGGCGACCCGGGGAACGGTAAGCCGGAACACCGAGCCCCGGCCCTTCTCTCCCCACGCCTGGAGCCAGCCGCCGTGCAGCCGGGCGTCCTCGTGGGCGATGGCCAGCCCGAGGCCGGTGCCTCCGGTCGTCCGGGCCCGGGCCGGGTCCGCGCGCCAGAACCGCTCGAACACCAGCTGCTCCTCACCGGGACCGAGGCCGACTCCGTGGTCCCGAACGGCGACGGCGACCGCGTCCCGGTCGGCGGCCACGGTCACGATCACGTCCTTGTCCTCACCATGCTCTACCGCGTTCACCAGCAGGTTCCGCAAGATCCGCTCGACCCGCCGCTTGTCCACCTCGGCGACGCACGGCTCGGCCGGAAGCCGGAACTCGATGCGGCATCCTCGCCGCTCGGCCAGGTGCTGGGCGTCGTCGGCGCTGCGGCGCGCGATGTCGCACATGTCCGTCGGCTCGGAATCCAGCGTCGCCACGTTGGCGTCATGTCGGCTGATCTCCAGCAGATCGGACAGCAGTACCTCGAAGCGCTCGGTCTGGCTCTGCAGCAGCTCGGCCGACCGGGCAGCGGCCGGATCGAGCTGTTCCCTGGACTCGTGCAGGATCTCCGCCGCCATCCGGATAGTGGTCATCGGCGTGCGCAGCTCGTGCGACACGTCCGACACGAACTGACGCTGGGCCCGGGACAGCTCCTCCAGCTGGAGCAGCTTCTCCTGGAGGCTCCCGGCCATCTCGTTGAAGGACGTGGCGAGGGCGCCGAGGTCGTCGGCACTGGCCACCGTCATCCGCTCTTCGAGGTGCCCGGCCGAGACCCGGCGGGCCGCCTGGGCGGCGTGCCGGACCGGCAGCACGACCCACCGGGTCACTAGCGACGCGATGGCCGCGAGCAGCACGACCAGCGCGATGCCCGCCCCGAGCAGGGTGGTCTGCACGAGCTGCAGCGTCTGCTGCTCGTCGTCCAGCGGGAAGACGAAGTACAGCTGGTACCAGTTGCCGAGCGGTGTCCCGACCGCGACCGCGGGCCGCCCGGGCCCGCCGCTGGTGGGCACCATCGTGGTCGGCGCGTAGAACATGTCGCCGGATCCGCCCGCGTTCTTTCGCTGTTCGGCCTGAACCTTGCCGATCAGCGTCCGGGGCAGCGTCGCCCGGGCGTCAACGCTCTCCGTCGCCCACTGGGTGTCCACGCCCCTGACGTCGGGGTTGAGCCCGACGATCACGTTGTAGCTCGTGGCGCCGCTCCCGGTCGGCTGAAGCGTGATCGCGGCGTTGTACATGAACTGCTCGGCCGACTGGCTGTTCGGGTAGGCCGTGAGCCCGGGCAGCGACCGGGCCGCGTTCAGCCCGGCCAGGGCCTGGTTGGTCGCCGTGCTCTCCGCGTTCGTCAGGAGCCCGTCGGCGATCTGCGCCGTGAGGAAGAAGCCGAGAACCGCGACCACGATGACCGACATCACCAGGGTGGTGCCGACAACCCGCAGCTGCAGACTGCGGCGCCAGCGCTGGCGCGCCTTGGCGATGACCGCGTGCTCGGCCCGCAGGATGGTGCGGATCAGGATCGTTACCCGGTGGGGCAGCCACCGGACGAACCACCGCACCAGCTTGTTACGGCGCAGCGCCCGCTCCCAGGCCTCGCGGACATCCGCGTCGGGACTAACCGCTGACCGCTCCATGCTCCGATCAGCCAGGTCCTGCCTTGTAGCCCACGCCGCGGACCGTCACGACGATCTCGGGATGCTCCGGGTCCTTCTCGATCTTGGCCCGCAGCCGCTGGACATGCACGTTGACCAGACGGGTGTCGGCCGCGTGCCGGTAGCCCCAGACCTGCTCGAGCAGGACTTCGCGGGTGAACACCTGCCGGGGCTTGCGGGCCAGCGCGACGAGAAGGTCGAACTCGAGGGGCGTGAGGCTCAGGGCCGCGCCGTTCCGCTTGACCGCGTGCCCGGCGACATCGATGCTCACGTCGCCGATCTGCAGCATCTCCGGGGCGGGCTCGTCCGTGCGTCGCAGCCGGGCCCGGATCCGCGCGACCAGTTCCTTGGACTTGAACGGCTTGAGGATGTAGTCATCCGCGCCGGACTCCAGGCCCAAGACGACGTCGACCGTGTCGGTCTTCGCCGTGAGCATGACGATCGGGACGCCCGACTCTCCGCGGATCTGACGGCATACGTCGATCCCGTCCGAACCCGGCAGCATCAGGTCGAGCAACACCAGATCCGGGTGGGTGTCGCGGAAGGCGTCCAGCGCCTTGTCCCCGTCGGCCACGAACGTCGGCTCGAATCCCTCACCGCGGAGAACGATGCCGAGCATCTCCGCGAGCGCCGCGTCGTCGTCGACGACTAGAACACGTCCTTTCATGGGCCCCATCGTTCCATGTGTCTGGCTCTAGGCAGAGCAGCAATCGCGGAGGCGACCGTGCCCGCCGCGCGACCCGCGCCCAGCATGCGCAAGTTACCCACCTTTTTACCAGCTCCCCCGGGCTCCCCGAGCCCGTTTACCAGGGCCGGCCCGCCCGGCCGCCCTGACGGCCCGGGCCGCGCCGCCGGGTCCCGGAATGATCACGAAACGCGATCCGCCCCCGCCACGACCCGCCCGATAGGCGATCGGAGCGAATTTAGGTATCAATACTTCCGCGTACGTATTTTTACGTACCTAGAAAGGATAAGCGGCATCCATAAGCATCCATATGACTAATATCCCTGGCACAAAAACCGCGGGCCTACGGAGCATTGCCCCCGAAACCGCGACATACCGCCCGAAGCCTTTCAGCGTCGGCCTTGGCGTCCCGGGTCCCCGGCCAGGCCCCGGCACCGCTCCCGGCCCCCGGAGATCGGCCGGACCCTAATCATTATGCAGTAAATCCGCAGGTCAGGACGGCACTAATCGATCCCGGCG
>Ga0131853_10001936_pt1 | contig 36987 bp, 15 predicted proteins | sample TergutLab28metaG_FD_92764 | JGI IMG/M metagenome (GOLD analysis project Ga0131853, IMG submission 92764) | Labiotermes labralis P1 segment gut microbial communities from Petit-Saut dam, French Guiana - Lab288 P1 (version 2) (version 2) | ecosystem: Host-associated > Arthropoda: Insects >... | reverse complement strand
TTTTCAAATAGTTATGCAGTTTGTTATCAATGTCCATTTCTTTTTCATAAGATATCATATTTCCTAAATAGTTAAACGAATTTACTTGTTCTATAATTTTGTTATCTATTACAATTTTAGTTCATCTTACACACAGTGGTTTTTTGCCATTTCTAGCCTGTCCAGCTTTTATTTTGCGGGGTATGTAGCAACTCTTTCCATAAACTGCTGCATCCATTTTAAAAGTCGGAGGAATTTCGATGGATATAGCATTTTGATGGATATAGTGCGTTCTTCAAAACCGCTGATATCACCGGCCACTTTCACACTTTGCCAATACCGAAGAACACAAGTAGTCTAGAAAACTCTTACAAAAAAGACGCCTAACGTCGCGCTTAGCGTACTAGTATTTTGTAGCAGCAGCACAGCCGTTCATCAAAAAGATAATGAGGGACTACGTAATCTGTGGACTTAACCTGATAGGCTGTTGTTAGAGTTGTTAAACCCAGAGGGAAGTACAGAAATTTTACGTATAAAGAATAGGAATATGCAGAATGCATACAAATGTGTGGTGGGTGCTCGTCACATATAAACAGACATATTTGAACAGGTAGCAGTAGCTGTGGAATTGAACACGGGCCGACCATGAGATGCGAAACCACTAAACACACTGAGCCCAGTCTAAGGGGCTGTGAAAGCAGGTCATCAGTGGCTCTACCTGTCCAAATTTGTGTGCAGGATTTAGCATCTAAGTGAGTTACACTCGGTGCATCTGGACTGGGCTCGATTTGATTAGTGCACCTGCAGCCTTAGAGAAATAGCACGTTATAAAAGGGTAGATTGGTTTCAACTGGCTCAAAACAGAGACCACTGACGGAATTTGTTAATACGGTTACGCCTTCGGGTTTTATGGAAATGTGAAATTCATTGATCAGGTGGGTAATTTTGCACTTTGCATGCAAGATAATTCCTGACCTTGCGGTTAAGCGGATAGCATTCCTGTTACATATCGGGGACATCTCGGGCACACATTTTGGACCAGGGAATGACTATGCCCTCTTGAATATCTATTGCTGTTGAGTGCTTCTGCTCTGTTACACGACAGTGTACACCATCAACACAGATGAATATCCTGCATAAATTTGTGTTGGTAATTACAGAAAATCCTTACCATAAAAGTTACGAACATATCAAAACTCCTTCTCCATCTTTACCTACAGGTTTTGATGTTCTTAAGGCAGTGACAACAATATTGCTATCCTCTCTGTTTTGACGTAATCTAGCACAAGTTTACATGCAGTTCGGATGGGTTTCTTACCTTCACATACATAGTTTATGCCTACCATGAGACTCTCACATATATTTACTTAGCCTCATGATGAAGGCGACAGAATCCTCAGCGATGTCGGTATATGCCTACCAGACTATACGGCGTCACTTCCATAAAACTTCAATTCAGCCACACCCACATCCAATACATTGCAGTTTTTACTGTCTGTTTATACAAATAAAAGAAACGATATGCTAAACGTGATCCTTCTCCGTCTTCCCCTTCCTCATGCTGTCATCCCATCACTGCATCTCCGCGTCACAAGGGCGTCTTGTGCTTTAGTTCACTATATAAAGCAGGGTGCGAGGAGACGACAACCAAGCGAGTGTCTGGTGGCAGGTGGGAAGAATTAACGTCTTCATTAAGCGAGGATCACGGCCATGTTCGCCTGCATCATAGCAGCCGTGAGTAACGAGCGTTGAGTTCATACAGTGATGCTTTACTTGAAAAACAGGACGCAGCAGAATTATCTTAATAATTATCAGTTTAAGGCCACTACAGTAAGATGGGCGACCCTATGAGTCCGAAACGTGCTAAGGTGTCGTCTTACTAAACAGCTTTTTGTGGGGGCTGAAGATAAGCTAGGAAAACGTCAGGGCCCCTCTTTCTTTTAAGACTAGATAACTTTTTTTCCTGGTAAAATCTATCCAGAAACAGAAAGACAGTTTGCTCTGTGGAATTAGGTACCATTTACTTTGTACTTGAAAACAAGGAGTTTATACGCATAATAAATGTAAAATGTATGAATTTATTTCGCACGGCACAGGAAAGGGGATAAAATTGCTATTTACACAGAGATCTAGGATAGAAAAACAAAGGCAATCTGTAGGTGAAATGCAAGTTGGCATATAAATTCTTTACTTAGCTGTAAAGGGTAAAATACATAAACCTATAACACATTTTGTTCAAAGGGGTTTGGACGTAATTAAATATGTACGTTTTTGGAATCAATAAAAAATCGTATGCTCAAAAATAATTGTAATTTAAACAGATATTACCAATCTATAATTATTAAAAGTTACAATATAAATTATTTTTACAGTGATTGGGGTCTTTCACGATGTAACGCTAAGTAGTTTGCTTTATAAGTACTAAAGATTCGGAGAAATGTGCTACCTCCACCTTCTAGGTAAAAGGATGGTTAACTGCCAATATCGCGATGTCACGTAATAGAGGAAAGTAATTAATCTTTGTAGCTACTGAAGTGAAAACTCAAATCTCACAGTCCTTTACACGTTATAAGTTTTAAAAATAAATGTAACTTATTTTAAAGTACAGTAAAATTGGTCGTACGAAAGAAGAGAAGAAGCCATGGGAAGTCTGTCAGAAACTGTTTAGGTCCAAACGGACTAAGTTTCGAATGCAATGTTGGAGATTTGCACCCGCTAAAACCTGAGAGAAAGGAAAGTAAACTTAAGGTAGCACCAAATTCTTAAAGTGTCACTGGGTGGAGCTGTGAAAATAATTCGAACTAGCATCGATTATAATCCCAAATGATTTAGTTCTTGTTCAGGTAACTGCTTATATGAAGGAGTATACAATTAAGAACACATGAAAGCTAGTTAACAGACCTGTTATATCCTGCTAATAACGCAACTAAAGAACAAGCACGGAAATGACGTGAAGACAGTTAGGGAGACCTAAGAGAAAGGAACGCCATTGACACTGACTTTGGAGCGATGCAAAAAGCGAGGAAAGGAAGTTAAATCCTTCATAACATCCATTCATTCTCTGTCTACAATCTCCAGCACGTAATAAATGAAATTTCTTGCCCTCATTATAGCCTTGCTTGAATTTACAATCGCTGTCCTTAAACGCTGTTTTCTTCTTTTCACTCTCACTCCTTGCGGAAAACACCTAGACAACATCCACGACCGATTCCTTCTACTTTTCTGTCAATTCGCAATTCCTCTGAAACCTTTATTTTCGAAGTTTTAAAGATTGAGTATTTCACAAGTATTAACTTTATTATTTTCGGACCATAAAAATTATACCTTTTATAATAGTCTACGTGCGTGCGACATGCCTGCCCAATCGATTGTTTTTATTTAATAATCATCATAATATTGGCCTATGTAAAGATTACAAATTAAGAAAATCTTCGAACGAATTATTTCTAGGGACTGTACAAGTAGGTTGGTTGTCCTTTCTTTTAGTTATATATACAAGTGTGTGTGTGTGTGTGTGTGTTTTACATATTTTCCCACAGAAAAATCAATTAATATTGATCTGCCATGAAAATACGTTCAGAAATTAGTAAGTTGAAACTTGCAGTCCACTTTCCTAACAACCATCTTTTAAATATCAGCCATCGAAGGATTTTCTCTATGAATTCGCAGGATATTGTCATTCAGTCCCGAAGTCTACCATTGCTTGTTATGTGACGTTACAGTCTGCGGATTAACTGATCGATCAATGTCCAGAGAGCTGTGTTTCATGTAAAGGACAATGATTCTTATTATCCATCGGCAGACTGTTTAAAATGTTTCGTCACGTTAACAGCAGCGGAGACCACAAAAAACTGCAGTAAATAGTCGTTGTTTTCCTTCTGAAATTGTTAAGACAAAGTATTTACTAGAACATCTAAGATTTTACTTCTCACTACTGAAACACAACAATTGCTTTATCAGATAATACCTATTGGACGACTGAGCTGTGAACAACAAATGTAAGTTCAACAAGGAAATATTCAGTGTGTAGTGCCAATTCGACATCACAAAGTCGAAGACTGACGTCAACATGGGAGGCAGACAGAAATTTCTTCTTGGGGTGTATGTAATCTTTGTTCTGCAGTTTTATCCACTTCTTTTTTCTTACGTTTCTTCTTCCTTTCTGTAATCCCTATGAGAGCCAAATACCTTCCCTATTTTTTTCCCTGAAGTTTCTTCCAGTTTTCACGCAGTAACACAACAGTAATGAGCCGAACACAGTGAAATAATTTTTTATTGTAAATTTATATAATCACGTATTGAACTTCTAGAAATATGACTCATAACTTTGGAAAACAAGACGTCCCGGGCCGCATTAGCCTACGTTGCCATTTAAGAAGAAGAAAAATATGATACGTGTGAGATTTGAGGTTTTCGTAGCGGTGTAAACGATGATGGTATTCTTCTGGGGTGTAACGCTGTGACGGCTTGAAAAAACGTTTTGCCTTCTTATTAAGGGTTTCACGGTTCGTGAAGGAAAGGTAACTAGTAGCAGGTAGCAGGTAAACCTGCGTCAACAGCGGTGGACTCTTTCCTCCAAAACGACGCCACTGATAAATCTGCTTTATACGATTTTTAATCATTGTCCAACGAGATGCAACACTAAGCAGTCTATTTGTTATTCTGCAAGTTCACTCTACATGTTTCGGGTGCTAACGACACCCATCGTCAGGAGTAGTGAACTTGAAGAATAATAAATAGACTGCTTAGTGTTGCATCTCGTTGGATAATTATTAAAAATGTTGACAGCGAGGAACGGAACCACGAACATAAATTTCATCAACTGCATTATACGAATTTAAGACTGTATTTGCTTAACGGCGACAAGGATACTTGGTCATGGGAAGAGAGATTAAGCGAAGAATAACTCATAAATATAATTTAATGGTATTGTTTCATGAATCTGTAATTTGAGGAATTACCAAGATAATGCTGCAAATGTGTAGGCTAAACAGTCTTTCCTTGGCCTTCTATAATAATTGGAACTTTGGATGTAACTAGAAAGTGTCTGGCAGACAGCAAATAACCAAATGCTAAACTTCCGTGCAATAATTGCGCATGTCTTATTTCACTCATATAATCTAATCAGCGTTGAACATATCCGCTTTCCATAAGTGTCTTTTTGTGTCATGTCTCTGTCCCTAGCATTTTCGTACATGTCTGACAGCAGTTACATAAAAGTTGTAGGAATGCTATGGAAACTGCAGGCAACTCACAACTTTCGTGTTCAATTTCATGTCCAAAATCAATAAAAATATGGCTGTCATGCGGAACTTCATGTGCAGGTAAAGAAGCATAATGTCATGTAGTGCTCTGTGGTAACTGTAGTAATAAATGTGTGAATAAGAGTTACAAATGTTTATACTGTACAATATACGAATAATTACGTGCAGGCACGCAGAATCTGTATTTTCGTTTTCGGCTTGATAACAAAATAAATAAACACTCAAAATAAATTTCGGTAATTTAGTAGCAAGTTTCGTCATAAATATAAATACAAAATATTGTAAAAATGTTATGATAAAAATTAATATGTAATAACAGCCTGCAAATCTTAGTTTATACCAGACAGATCTAAAGCAGTTGGATTCTGTTGGGCCTATTGGAAACTACTTGCATAAATTTCTCGCTAATATTCATGATCATTAGTTACTTAAAATTCTGGCAAACCTCACTTGCTTGTAGTAGATAATGAGGAAAAATCTGAAACGTAAGTTTTGTAATATTTCTTGATTAATTTGATCCATCGGAGGATATTTACACATCACAAAATAAATGTACGGAAGGGCCCGGCATTCCAACAAATCATTCTTCACATCATATTAGCACAGAAGGCTACAGCGTGCTGGCCACGTAGTAATAATGGATGATACTTGTGTATCTCCCAAATATTGATGGACGGATATTCCGCAGGAAGGAGGTCCGTAGAAAAGTCCAAATGAGATGGGAGGAATGCCGTAAATTTGCAGCAGACAAGGACATGAAGACGGCAAAAGTGAGACAGAAATTTGGAGGAAAATCATCTAGAAGGCCATGCCCAAGAAACGGGCCTAAGCTTCAAATAGCAAGAAAGAGTACTGGCAAGGTTCTCAAAGCTCAGAGTCATTGAGCATTTATAACAATTCTTTCCGGACGAAACAACACTTGCGTTAAACTTGTTTGTCGTCGGGTTGTCTTGAATCTTTCCGCCTCACATTTCAATCTGTGGTCCGAGTCAAATTCATCATTTCTTGAGGCACGTTCTATTCTAGAACCATTTTTCTAATTCCAGTGAAAGAACAGTTATATAGACAACAGTGTTTTCTGCATCAAGAGAGACTCAAAACAAAGAAACAGGTGCGAAAATATCCTCTGTTTTATGTAATATGAATGTGTCCTTTTTTAAAGCCTGCTTGTAATCTACAAAAATACCTCAAGGCTTTAAGATTTATTTATTACAGACATAAACGTATTACTGTAAAGCCAATCGCATGGTCCAGTTATTAAATTATTTTCTTTTTATTTCATTAAATATTTTTCATATTAATGTCATTTGCCTAGCTCCATTAACTCCTTAGTTGTGATAAACAGAAAGGCAGCTTTTATATAGCCGGCTTTTTGCTGTTTCTTTTAGGGTATACGACTCTTTGTTCTTGACTGATATCTGTCGATAAACCAAAGAGTTAAAAACATTTGCAGCGGTCGGTCAGAACACGTCTTCCGCAGCGAGTCCACTACAAGTAAAAAATTTATACAAATTGAAATATATTTTTCGAAAAAGCGCCTGACATTCCAAACATATTTTATCTCTCTACAAAGTCTTTCCTGGTTATATCTTTATTATTTCATAAATTAATAACCAAAGATCTGCAGATCGATTCCTTAGAGTCATTCACAGTCACCACTCTCTGCACACAGAAACAATACTATGATAAATATCATTTAAATAAACAGGGCATGCAATGAAGTTGATTCGACAAAGTTATAGCGCACTGAAGAAAAATAAAAATGTGCCTAATCATAAGCAGTAAGTAGACAAGTACTTCACAGAGAGCACAATGACTTCTAAAATAGTACAAACATCAGCCTGGAGAAGGTAAGTAGTACCTTAAGACGCTAGTAATTCATAGTGGGTATTTCCGAAGGAGTGTTTGAGATTGTGACAACTAAATAAATGTGCTCGGTGTGAGTGTCTCATGAAGCTAATCTTCACTAGTGTTGTGATTATTGTATTATTAACTTACACGAATAAGATACTTTGGTGAGTGCCCAAAGAAAGCGGAATGTTTATCCGGCAAACTGCTGGCAGAGCAGGGGCTGCACGCAGTCGAATGGCGATAATTTATGCGTGGATGGTGAAATTGGAAGGACCAGAGGGAAGGTGTTTATAGCCTGCTTCAAAGTACTACTGAACAGAGGTATGTCTTACGCAGGGGAAGAGAAGTTCATACAGGGATAGAGACCATTTGGAAGACAAAGGCATAGATAGGAAGATAATATTAAAATGAATCTTCAAGTAGTAGGTTTGGGGACGAGGGCTGGATTGATCTGGCTCAGGAGAGGGCTATTTTTAATGCGGTAATACACTACTGGATTCTGTAACATGCGGGAAATTTGACTGGCTGAGGCTGTTACGTTCTCACGAAGAACTTTGCTCCATGGACTTAGTTAGTTAGTTAGTTAGTTAGTTACTGGAAGAACTGAATAAAAACCTCGCACACCTCAGGATAGTCTGTCCCCTAGACGATTTTCAAACCTGTCAAGTGTCAAAGACAGAGAAGAAGCACTAAGGATTGAGACAAACTGTTTGGTACAGTACTAGGCCGGTACAAACGCATGAATTGGGTATTTACGCTTCGCCACAGGTTCTGCTCGTGGTTCTGGCAGTGTCCGCGCTGGGCTGGGAGAAGGTACCAGCCATCCCAGCGGGTCATCGAGCGGAGTACTTCTTGCTCGAAGACGACGGCGCCTATAGATTTGGGTATGACACTGGGGAAGGTCAGAGTGCGGCTGTCAGAGCGGACCAGAACAATCAGGTGCAGGGCCAGTACTCCTATGTGGACAGCGCAGGGAAGAGGGTCAGCTTCGCATACACAGCCGGAGACTCAGGGTTCGTGCCGCGGTTGGAGGAGGGAGAGACAGGGCCTAGTCCAGTGGGGGGTTCAGGTAAGTAGTTATATCAAATTACTTGCCAATTGACTTCTTTCACAATGTATAGGCAATGAATGTAAGCTATATAGAGTCTGAAGTATTCAAAGCGAGTGTAGCCCCTTTCCCACACTGTTAAGTGTTCTACTTAGAAATCCTTTTATTTTGCGTGGCGGCAGTGACTGGTGGAGCGAGAAATCCTGTTGTTGGTAAGCTTTGCGGTTTGTAAATGACGTTGCAGATTACTAACCAACATGGGTTTTGGAGCGGTCATAAATACTGCGTGTGCAAAGGCTTAAATAAAATTAGGTGGACTTGAGCTATTAGCTGCAGATTTACAGTATATAAACATGTTTGCTTTTCGGTTTCTTACCCATGTCCTAATACAGAACACCCGAAAATACAAAAGTTGCTCCAAATCCCGCTAACACGTAGAGTAACCACCACTGTTATAGCGATATGTCGGTGTTGTCTTGAAGTATTTGAAGGCTTCTGGAATCCTCATTCTCAGTTCATTCCTAATACTCTGCCTTACTAAAACGTGCCTTAATTTTATACTTCCATCGTTTTCGTCATTTCAAGATGTTTTCTAACCAAAATTCTGCATGCATTCTCTCTCTCTCTCTCTCTCTCTCGTGTTACACACATATTCCCAGGTAATGTGACTAACAGACACAGCGTGTTGTTACTTAGCACAGGTGCACGGCTTGGTTTCACGGATCTGAAGTGCAAATAGAACTAAACAGTTCACTGGGGTCGGTTACATGTAGGATATTTCAAGTCAGATTCAGTACCTTTTTACTGCTATTGACCAAATTAAAGGATACTAGGTAGAAAATAAGTTTACATTATTTGGATTCTTAATCGTGCAGTCTTTGTAGTCAATGCACAACAGGCTGTTGAATGAGGAGTTGTGTTTGAATTCTGACAGTTGCATTAGATTTTTCTGTTCTCCAGAGCGTCCATGACTTGCAGTGGGACCCAACCGGAATACGATTTCACGAGTTTCAGCGACTCTTTCCTCTAGGAAAAAGCGCCCAGTTGTAAAGCTGACAAGGCACGTCCATCTAGTGTAAAGTTTAAGGATGGCCTCCAGCCAGTATGCCTTCATGCCTTACGCAGGGATGTAATTTCGACTGTAACTGTTACAGTTCAGACTTAATTGTCTGTTATTCCACCCAGTCCCCACCACAACTTATATATATATATATATATCATAGAGCGAGACAAGCTCTACTCTTCTTTGTTCACAGAAGTCCATCCTTTGTGTTATCAGCCACAGATTCTTCAACACTTCGCGATCTTCTCTAAATATGTGACTGACAAGGTTTTGCTTCAGCGCTAGAAAAGGATGAAAATTGCTAGTCTATTAATTTTCCTGATGTGATCAAAATAATTCTACTTTCATTAGTTAAATTATACGTTATGTGAACATATTGTAACCAACCATCATGTATATATGTAAGTATATATATATATATATTAAGGTACACGAATAGAAAAATACGACTGATATGAGCCCAAGTATTTCCACATTATGACATAATTTTCAGCCTTTTTCCATTCTAACACAGTTAACAGTCTTTACAGCGACATATAAATTTATATTTAACACAATAATACACGCGAAACTTGTAGATATTGATGTGAGAGTCTGGTAGCTACGCATATATGAAAGTCCGCAAAGCTTGCGTCACGCTGTCGAAACATTTGGTATGTAAAATACAGATGGATTTGATATCCGCAAGGTATTGCGCTTTCGTGTAGATCAGCACGCTTGAGACCATATTGCTGGGAGCTGGGAGGATTGTGAAGCAACTGAGTGCTTCCTTCTTCAGTGTAGAAAATATAGGTAGTGAGTTTCCACAATACAACTAAAGATGCTATCGATAATACAAGGCAATTGAACCCAAAACCCATATTAGTAATTTACGCACAGTTGAATAGTCACTATTTTAAGCAATAGTATACTGCTAATAACTTTCTCTCTCTCTTCGCACTTAATTTTTTCGAATGTCCAGTGTATCATTTAGCAACATTACTTCTTATTTGCAAGACACAAATTGCAGCCCTAAACCTGGACTTAGTGTGGGTTTGCTCAGTATTTCCACAGAGTTTCTTGAATAGTACGTTAAATTAATGCGCCGATTACAACGTATTCTTTGATTGGTTCCTTATTCGGCAGTATACTTTACATCAGTATCGTAAGATTCTTTTCATAAATGGCAGGATAACTGTTGCAAAATAATTTGGGAAGGATATGAAGGAAACAGTCGTGGCTTAAACTAGGCTGTACCCCGGTATTCACCACAATTGCCTGAGAAAAACCATGAAAATTCTGGGTCAGGAAGGTCAAAGCCTAGGTCGAAATTCGAACAGTGTATCTTCCTAATGCAAATTACGTGTACTTTTATACCACAGAGTGCTATGATTCGTTCTTGTATTAAGGACATTACTGCATTCAGGTTATAACACTCTGAGGTACGGAAACTTGTAGCCTTGTTGGTTAAAATAATTTTGCGGGAACACGCTGCATTCCATTTTTAGATAGAACTGACCTTACAGAGTGAAGTAACAGGTTAATCCAAGCAGGTGGTAGATACACCAGATGATTTCCATGATATCTTCCCGGCTGTGGAAAACTCAAACCTCTTAACAATGCTAGGGAACCTCACTGCTCGGGTGCCTAGTAATCCGTCTTTGCATTCAGTAGTGCCTGTTAAATATAAGCCCGGGGATGGACTATAATTTGGCATCGTTTTTCTCAGTCTCTTTACAATAATTTTGACACGAAAGAACTTTAAAGTACGCCACCATTATTCCTTCCACAACCTTTACAGTTAATTATTTCGTAATCACGTAACATTCAATTGTAACATACACAAATATCAAGAGCGTCTTTACATAAACCAGAAAATGCTGTGTCTTATGTACGTAAATGTTACATAATCCTGGCTGAGACGTAAAACTGGTAATCAATAATAATTCGGAAGATAGCTGTAATATTCCTCCTAGGAGGCAAACTATGTCTATCCCAAAAGTCAGCGAGACAGGAAACTTTTGTACTGTACCACCAGGAGCTAATTTTAAAACTGCACTTCCATAGCACCGCTGAGAATTAGAATCAGAAAATCGCCTTACAACAAAAGCCTAGACCTTCTGAATATTTAAGTATTGTAGGATGTTCGGTCTGTCGACTGCAGTTAGTTACATATCAGTCCCACGGCTGCTGATCCCTGAAGATGGACACATTAGGATCCTTAAAACGCCGGTAACTACCGGTCTTCGAAACAACATCCCAGGAGACTGGGAACTTCAACATACTGTGAGAACCTCAAATCTAACAAAAAAAAATTTTCTGCTACAGGCCCAGGACCTGGGAACACTGTTGCACATTTCAAGACCCCTGTTGCCAGCGGTGATCCTGCCGACGGCTACAGCCAGGGCGATGAAAACTACGACGATAATGCCGATGCCTCCTACTCCTTTTCCATCGACACTGACAGTTACAAACGTGCCGAGGCCTCTGACGCCAAGGGTAACATCCGTGGCCAGTACTCCTACAGAAGCCAAGCTGGCGAAAGTCACGGCCTGAGGTACATCGCAGGCGAAGGTACTGGATTCGTCGTCACCAGCAGCGACGATACTGAAGGAGGTGGTGCCAGGGTTGGACCTGTTTCTAGCAAAACCTCGTCTTCATACTACACAGAACAAACAGCTGACACCAGAAGCGACCGTATCAACGACGGTAGTTATTCAAATTCTTTAAGCAAAAACGACCAGTCCCGGCAAGATTCAGTTGATTCCCACAACAACGTGAGAGGCAGCTACTCGTCCAAAATAAAAGGCGATGGAGAGGCGCGACGTGTGAATTATAGTGCAGGTTCCGCCACCGGCTTTGTTGTCACAAGAAGCCACCATCCGATCTCTTCTGAGCCATTAGGACGAGCAACATCATTAGAATATTCGTCTTCAGGCAAATCTAGATCCACAACCTACGACCAAAGAATTTCGCCCTCCAAAGGATCACGTCCTTCGTCTTATACTTTTTCCTCCGGTACCGGAAGACAACAAGGTGTTGTTGGTTCCGATGGTTCATATTCATTTGCGTACAATGCGGGAGACAGCTCCAAGCAGGAATCTGCCGATGTTCAGAACAACGTGCGTGGAACTTTCACGTTCAAATCTAAGGATGATGGAAAAATCAGAAGAGTTGATTATGAAGCAGGCGCAGCTACAGGTTTCATAGCCAAAGGATCACATCTCCCATCTGTATTCAATCCGCTGTCATCTACTTCAAATAAAGGGTACTCAGGAGTCTTGAGTTCAAATTCCCCAGTTGGTGATTATTCTAGTACTTTCTCAGATTCTAGGGGGCAAGAAGCATCATCTGGCGACGCGTCTTATTCGTTCTCTTACGATGCTGGTGACCAATCTAGACAAGAATCTTCTGATGCTCAAGGTAATATCAAGGGCCAATATTCATTTATAGGAACGGATGGAGTGCAAAGGAAAGTAGACTATGCTGCTGGAGCTGGGAAAGGATATATAGCTAAGGCTGGATCTTCAGTCTCACCTGCATCTTTCAGATCGTTCTCCCAGACACCAGTGACTTCATATTCATCAGAAGCCGGAATTTCATCAACAGGAATTCAGAGCGATGGATCTTACTCTTTCTCATACAACGCCGGTGACCATAGCCGTCAAGAGTCCGGCGATGCCCAGAATAACGTCCGGGGAACTTACTCCTTCAGAGCTAAGGATGACGGTCAAAAAAGGCGTATATACTACGAGGCAGGTGCTGCAACTGGCTTCATCGCTAAAGGCACTGATTTGCCAGCAGCCGCACCTCCTTACGGGACGGGAAATGATTTTTCTTCTCTCTCGTCACAACCGACTTTAAGACTTAATCCCGCTGATGTTGGTGGTCTCGTTTCCTCTAGTGGAATTCAGAGCGATGGATCCTACTCATTCTCCTACAACACCGCGGATCAAAGCCGCCAAGAATCAGGTGACGCTAGAAACAACGTACGTGGAAGCTTTACGTTTAAAGCGAAGGATGATGGTCAGACACGTCGTGTGGACTACAAAGCAGGAGCAAATACTGGGTTCACTGCCAAGCAAGCGCACATTCTAGAGGGGCACGCGGCACCGTTATCAGTGTCGGATGCTGCAGGAACAGTTTTGTCACATACTAAACACTTCGCTTTAAGCCCACATGTCGACCCTTCTGATGATTCATATTCCACTTACAACGATGGGGAACGATCTCTTAAGGAATCGTCAGACAGTCAGTGCAATAATAATCCCCACGATAATCGAAGCAGCGGAGACGCCTCTTACTCCTACAGTTACCAGACAGATAGCAGCAGTAAACAGGAAACTTCAGACGCTCAGGGAAACGTCGTGGGTAACTTCTCGTTTTTAGGAGGCGATGGAGTCATCAGAAATGTCCATTATACATCCAGGGGTAATGAAGGTTTTGTAGCATCAGGTGAGCACCTCCCTAAAGATGTCAATGGTGACACAATTGGAGCAAGTGCATGATTCGGTGCATTCAACATGGCACCTGCGACGGTGACACCATCACACACAAAATCGCAGGAAGTAGGCAGCGCCAATTTTCGCCTTCAAAATTGTGGCCTCCGGAGAGCCCAAAAAAGTTTGGTTATGTTTTAGATCCAAAAGTCTTATGTTGCTTCTCTCATATCCACTTCCTTATACGATTATGTGCCAGTCTAATTTATGTTAAGCAAAGGTACACCGTTACTCCCTCGGACGTATTGCAGTGTATGCTAAGCAAAGGAATATCGTTGCCGGTCCCAGTGGTCACGCGGTCTAAGCCGTAGGTCTGCGGCCGATCGCCTACTGAGATTGTGGGTTTGAATCCCACCGGGGGCATGGACGTATGTCTGTTGTGAGTGTCGTGTGTGTTATCGAATAGAGGTCTCTGCGACGGTCTTATCACTAGTTCAGAGGAGTCCTACCGTCTGTGGTGCGTCGTTGTGTGTGATCTAGAAACCTCGTGAATGAGGAGGTCCTGACCCCAAACAAACAAACAAACCTAGGCATACTGTTAATCCTTCGGCTTTATTGCAATTTATGTTAAAGAATGACATAGCAGTACTCCTTCGGACTTACTGCAATGTAAAATGTGAACAATACTAGTGTCAGTTATAGGCTGTGATCCTCTAAAACTACTTCGTCCGGAAATAGTCTCCCGCACCAAACGCTAAGTTATTTGATAAGTTTCAATGATAATAAACTATGAGCTGTTGTTATTGATGATGTTCATGCTACACAAATTGTAAATTGTCGAAATACTATAAAATGCAATGTAAAAATTACGTAAAATGCTTTGAGTAATCGCCGTCATTGATGCACAAGGAGTCTGCAAGCGTGTAGTGCACAGGGGTAGTACTTTGTTTTTCACATGTTATTAACAGTGAGAAAATGGTTCTTAGATTGTCTTTTTTACACAGGCCTTCCCCAGTGTGAACTCGAGTTCACCGATTCCGCCCTTCTGCTTTCGACATTTTCTGTGTTTGTAAATACCACACAAGTAACGATCTCGCCTGTAACCTCTTGGCAAAGCCAGCCAACGATTTTGTAAATTACATAAGCTGCCACACAATTGAAAACCCATAGGAGGAAAGTAGCATCTCCGCTGTTTAGGCAGACGAATTTGTTTCTTTTGTACGGATTATTTGATATGCGAGAATACCACGAAACGGTAAGCTGGGGTAATGTAGATAATACAAGAACACAGCCATGACTTCGGATTACAATAATTACCTGCCTTACAGGTTATTGTGAACACAAAATTATGTGCAAAGCGAGGAAAATTTTGTATCTACTTTCAGTAAGATATAACTAAAAGCAGAAATATTATGCCAACCATGGATACTTAGTTCAGTCTCACACATTCGCTAAAATGAAGATTTTAACCGTAAACCTACATCTTAAGACCCACAAACGAGCAGTTATGTTGCTAAACATTGAATATTACGGACATTTGTGTAGCAAATTTACGAAAAATATTACATCACTGAAAGTTACAGAGAGGAGAAACATGTATTAATGTCCCTACAAATGTAGTTATTGAAGAGCAGAACTTAGAGAAAAGCAAGGCAAAGGCACTGTATCTTTGAGAAGGCAATCAGTAAAGTCTCAGTTCGAAAGTTGAAATGATAAAGGATATTAGGGAATAATGAGATAAGGCACAAAATATTTTGTGATTAGTAAATCAGGTGATCAGCAGAAGTAAGTATTTCTAGACATGAAAGTTATGCGAAAATAACTTCTTACTTGTCCAATGGGATAATCAAGACGGACACGTTACAAGGAATTGACCAAAGTAGTGTGAATCCCTGCAGGACAGCAAAAGCGCAAATATCGTTAGCTTACCCATATACATGGAACGTGTGTAAAATATGTTAGAGGTCTCAAAACTGATACATGGAAAGACGTCAAAAATGGATATGTATGTCAAAGGTTGGAGACAACCATTACGGTAAAATATATGAAAACGATGACAAGACTAAAGCAAGCATTATTCTTTAGCAACACCGTAGAACCTTTAGGAATTAAAATGTTCGCTCATTTTCACATGATAAAATATTTCTTTCTACTTCCATATGAGTACTAGCTCTCTAAAATCCTACAAAATCACGTAAAATCTACGCTTTCACTCGGGGAAGAAATCAAATTTATTCAGTATTTTAACTGCGTGGTTTATTTGGGTTTCATATGGGATTCGTTAAAAGAAAAGAAAGGGGGACAGGGAAAAATAAAATCCATCTACACTTTTCAGTTTCATGTCTGGATCTTTCATTCACAGTGCAAACGGATGTTGAGTGCACATATTTACATACACAGATCCATTTCTTTCATGTGATTTTAGTAGCTTATTCCACTCTTTGCGTTGAGGAATTATTCTATCAATAATTAGACTCGTGCCAGAGAGAGAAGCCAAGCTGTATCGTGTTGGCAAGCACATGCACAACAGCCAGCTTACTTTTTGCACTTTTCTTTTCTTATCAGTACAAATAATGAAACTTTCACATTACGAATGTGATGCCTATCGAGGCTGCATATTCCTATGCGAAAATTAAGACAAGTGTAAAAACAAAAATATTTTCGACACACACAACGAGAAGATATGAAAAGAAACGTCTGTCGAAAACAAAATAAAAGCTGAGAAATTGTTATATATTATGATATTTGTTAACATCATACAAAAGTTACTTAAATAAAGCGACATATTTATCCTTGGTCTTTTGTTTCTTCCATGCTTTATGAATCTCTGAGGTTTACATATAAGTGTAAACCTCAGAGATTCAAGTTCTTCATTTAGAAAAGCAATCGCAATTAATCACTCAGGGGAAAGCGCTGAATATTCCAGCAATTATTACTAACAGAAACTATAAAGACTCTGACGCCTCGACCAGTGGACGAATGGCCAAGACACGGAACGGAAACATGTAAATGGACATTTGAAGCGCTGTAGTGGATTTGTACTCACCCACTGCGAAGACTGCATCCCTCGCAGCCAGCTGCTCTCTCGCAGTCAAATGACGCTGAATTTTCATTCTTGTTGTGCACATAAAGTACTGCTGTCGCACAACTATTTGTGTTAAAACATCTGTTTACATTCACAATCACGCACTCAATTCGAGTATTCTTCAAACTCACACAGACGTCTGCGGATTATTTAATACTTTGACCCCACTTCACAGTAAGCACATCTAAATAACGATTCTTTTAAATAACTGGATTAAATGTTAAGGTTCAACTCAATTTAGCAAGAGCCGTGGGATTATTTTCACAATATTTTACATTCCCTATAAAATTCCATTCTTTACTTATTATCTACAGGAACCTAAAATGCTTCTTAGAGCTTCGTCAGGTGCTACAGTCAACAGAACTAGAGAAGTGTAATGAATGTAAAATATTTCAATATTTATTTGCTTATGACAACTGTAGGTCAAATGGGGTAAAATTAGGACTTATGCGGCATTTGGTTTGAGCCAGTTTTTAAGTTGTGACAGAAAATAATCCAGATATGAAGGAGAAATTATTTAGTTTTATGTAAATGATGATTTTATAACTCATGTCTTGTTAGGAAAGTATTGTAGAAACTGGTGAGAATACTGCAGAGCAAATCTGTTTTTTATTTGCATGCCAGTGCCAAAAAGTACCTTCCGTGTAAGACAAAACGTTATGTTTCATTTAAACTTTTAACATCCATTTTGGGGCAATTCTCCTCGGTCTGGCAATGTTCTGTGGCAGCACGGAAAATGTTGCTCATCCTATGTAAATCAATGCGGATTTGGTAAATTTTTTGATATTCCAGCTTGAAGGTGTAGCAGTTCTATACCAAATACGAAGAAGTTTAAATACCACACAACCCATAACGTTAAAATGCACTTGAGTATTACCGTTCCATAACAGTTCGCTATTTGAAAATATTATTCACAGTTTCGCTAGGTATTCGTAATTCCCCGTCACATCAAACTGGCCAATACGCAAAGGCTTGCTCCATTTAAGTACCTAAGAAGTAACTTAGGGGTGCTACAAAGCGCGGTGTTAGTTGCTGTGTCGTGCTGTAAATGTATCGTACCGGATCACTCTTTCTTGAATCTGAATATTACAACCAAATGCTTTTTAAAATACTTGCAATATATAGTGTTCTGTCAGAAAAAATATCTCCCAAAATTCTCTTTGAAAAAATCATAGATTTTCTTGTAGCACCTTGACTTGATAGTCCCATTTGATCTAAATACATTCTGGCTCTAAATAATCTTTCAGTTGATACGTCGCTATATATCCCACGACTCTTCAATGCCGAAAACATCTCACGGAACGTGTTCAACTTACGCACAACTAAAACACAAAGAAACACGAAACGTAATAAAGGGAGTTAAAGAAAGCAGTGTGTCTGGATCACTAGACCTCCAGACAATGCACTGCAGCAAACACTCTACAACAGCAACCATTATATTGCCATCAGTACACAGTAAGTCTGTACAATATGCTATCCAGCAACACAGACTTAAACACGAACACATTGTCGCCACAGTATCACCGAGCACACCAAAAAAGTATCCCACAAATTAAAAAACTTTACGTAATCACTCACAGTTAAAAAGATGAAAATAATCCGGAAGCATTCTACTTGAAGTCAACCTTCGAGAAAGGTCATCAAACAGCACATACGATTGCACACAGAGAATGGCACGAATGCCAATGTCGACTGATTCTTCGTCAGAAAAAGAACTCGATGATTCTCGAATCTCATATTCTCATATCGAAAACTTCGTTAACAAAAGAACATCGGTCTCAGCGTCATCTATTACTGCCTTCCACTAACAAGGAACTGAAGAATAAGAGTTCAGTATTTATATGCTGGGACAGTTGCTTTTATGTCGTCTTGAGTAGAAGGCAATATCATACGAGTATGCGAGTCTGTATACAAATAAGTTATTTTTTAACTACAATTTAATAAATATTTGGTATCAAGAGAAAATGTACGATATTTTGAACTGTCTGATACCATAAAATCAAACTTGCTAGATAGCAGCAAGTTTAAACACTTCCTTATAAAGAACACAAAATTCCCAATGGCGTTCTTTTCAGTTTTGGCCGGTTTATAAAGACCATGTCAGTACAACATAACCTACATCATACAAAGTGAGCAAAATTTGTGTTGCAACAAAATATCTCATTTAAACAAACTTACGAAATACTTTATTAACTACATGAGGAAGTTAAGAAATGCCTGCTGTGTGTAAGAATTCTGGCATGTGCCCACTTTTTTTCTCCTTAGATGTTAACTTCATGAATAATTTATAGAAATACACCGAGTGTTTTAACGCAGACTTATCAATACAACAACATATTAAACATAGTTTTGTTATGTGCATTACATGCTCTGACAAACAACACTTTCTGCGCATTACTAAAAGTTTAAACTTTCAGTTAACATAGGAACAGACTGAATAGTAAGATTTCCTTGATACATGAGGTAAAGAAGAGGGTATATTATTACTTGAATTTTTAAATTCACCACAGTTACAATGACAAAATTTCAAGGGCAGATTCCACCTTGCAAGTTATATTTTTGTGTATCAGTAAAGCGTAAATAACAAACTGAATGTCTCACTATAAGATAATTTTTTCTTGATGAGGTCAAAAACTTCCCTACCAATTATCAGTCATACAGATCTATTATTGTGTTCACAAGGAATTACATAAATCTACAGTCAGGTCTTAAAACCACCCTTCCTGCTTGAAGTTTACCCACTAAAAGGCTCTATAGGTTTTCCTTCTCCTCTACATATGGTACATTTTTTACCCTTCTCAGCCCCCTTAATTTATCATATCAAATCATTTATTTGACCACCTGAATAATATTTGTGAGGAATACAAGCAATGAAGTTCCTCATGCATGTCTTGCCATCTTCTTATTCGCTGCTGGATCTTAGGTTCTAATATTTATGAGCATCCTCTTCACGAAAACTCTCAGCACTTTTCTTCCCATAAAGTAATAGACCAAGTTTCACATTTGCTGAAGACATCAGGCAAAACTGTTAAGTCCATTAGACTTGTCAATCGTTGAAGATGAGACCACACACTTTTCTGAAGTATGGGGCATGAATCAATCACATGACATGATGCCATATCCCAGATGTACAAAGACCTTAACTGTGAAGCTCCACAAGCCCAAAAAACTGGCAATTACTTATTTAATTTAGTTTATTATAAGATATTCTTAGAGACTTCTAAAATTTTAATTGTTTGGGAATTACAGTTTTCTATGAAATACATAAATTGCTAACATACTAGAGTCCCTCAGATAACTATACCCAAAATTTCTGGTGGAAATTCAGCCTTCTTCTCCCAATAATTTGGTACAAAACTTTTCATGATTTCACAGTCCTGATGGAAAAAAGTGAACAAATTGTCTATCCTGCAAATATAAAAACTTCAAGACCAAAATTTGGGAGAAAAAGAGGAACACAGAAGAAAGTCATCTAAATTCATGGTTTGGGAACCTTACGTATGTAAGTTTTTGATCCTCAGTTGTGTTCTCTACTCTTCTGCCATAGTTGAAATCTGTTTTTGAATGACATTGTTGAATACCACAGTGTTATTTTGGTGTCAACATGTTCCTTTGTGGCAGTTGACAGGAAAATTCATTCAAAACTATGTCAATAGGTCAAAGTCTGTAACTGGTTTCCCTTCCTAATGTTCTGACTTCTCTTTTTTCATACATGACACCCCAACTGAAATCAGTTACTTTACTTCGATATACACAAATATTCATGTTAACACAAAGTGGGCACAGACATCCCAGGTAAAACTTTCTGCTTACTGTGATGAAAAATAATTAATTTTTCTCCCCATTGTAGAATTTAAAACATAGTAGTGAAATAATGGATGTCAGGTTGAAAGTTGTGTTTCTTTCAAGACTGAACTACTGTAAACACATCCAGAACACTGAGTTGCTTATGCTCCTGTCACAGGGGATGAAATATGCTTTGGATAAGGAATTTGCATGATGAATAATAAATAGAATTGTGAAGGGCTAGAACTCAATTTCCTAAACCTGGTTTTGTATTAGATGTAAGTTTATATTGTACAGTCACAAATAACTCAGAGAATTATTAAAAAAAAAAAATACAAAAACATATAAATTGATCTAAAATTAAACACAGAACAACTGAACACACAAACATGCCACAGAACCAAAATATATTACACAATAAGAATATAATATATGCTAATCTAATCAAATGAAAACCGTTTCAGAATTTTAAATACTTGGGATCAAGAAAAATGAATACAAATGAGCAATCCTCTGTAAATGCAACATACAATACCTGCCACTTGACAGATCTTAATCTTGCAGTGTGCTTCATACAGATGCTCTCATATTTGTCACTTGTCTCCATTAACCAATCCATGCCAGATGGTGGGAATATTATTTCTGCAGTCTTGCAAATAAATTTGGCAATGAAACTGAGGAATTGATACATTAAAAAAATGCTTATTAATATGTGGTTAAACACACTTAATAGTCTATACAGTATTTCACAAAGCTTAATAGTTTCAGATGTAATACCATTTAGTACGCTAGAGGGATACCAATACTTCGTAAGGATCTGCCAGCCCATTTTGATCAAACTATGTGGTGCTATATCCCAGAAGACCATCAACTCGATACTCAGCACTTATAAACAGTAAGGTCTCATGTACTTCTAAAGCACCAAATGTAATGCTCTCGTTTGTCCATTATTATGGATAGCCTTCCTCTGTGTGCCACTACTTTAATGCGATTTCTCATGTATGACACAAACTGTTCATAGTGCAGAATGTCAAAAAATTTATCCAGCTTTGTAGAAGGACTATGATAGAATTACTAGTGTCTGAAAGAACTTGCACTGAAGCTCAGAAAACTTGCAAAACATTCAGAACTGTTGATCTGCAGTTATAAGAGACCTGGAATTCACTTGTATCATCATCCTACACTTTCTGAATGTTTAGGTTATGTATCATAACATTTCTGCATTATTCCAAATTGATAATTTACAGTTACTCTGCCATGTCATTTGTAACACAAGTAAGATATTGAACGACTAACAGAGAGGAAGAAAAAGACTTGTTCAAGGGATCACATAAGGAGAGGCACAGGAAAGATTGGTTGCAGCTAAAAGAATAAAGAATAAAGGAGGATGTGACAGAAGTGGAGAATGTTTTGCACAGAATGACCCACCCTAGTGGGATGATGGACTGTAATGATGATAAATGTAGTTGCTCAGATTGCATCAGTGGCTGTTTGCATGGACCAGATTTCTTTTTGAGAAGCTGATAGTCAATCAGATGTCAAGAAAATGTCATTTTTATGGAAACTGAAAGTTTATTTTTGTGCTAAAAATGATGTGATACTTGACTCTGTCCTGAATTAGCTAAATACAGTCCTCAGCATCACATCATATTTCCCCAAGGGTATAGTTAGAGTGGTGCAGGTGGTGTAGCTGCCCCACAGAACAAAGTACAAGGGGCAGCAAAATGGGTGGAAAGTAATATATTAAAAAAAATTAATTCTATGCGCTCAACAGGTGTTAAATTATTGAGACAAATGAAAGGAAATTCCTAAATTACTGTAATTTTTTAATGTTCATTATTTTTGCCATTGGCAGCCATTGTTTTGCTCTCCATGGACATCAAAAAACCAGATGTGCTACTCTATTTCTCCTATATTTATTTTAATATTATTCTCCCAGCTACATGCGATCTTCAGGATGGTCTCTCATCTTCACATTTTCCAGTTAAAATTCTGTAAGAATTTCTCATTCTCTATACATAATACATGCCCTTTTAATCTCATCCCTCTTGATTCAGTCTTCTAGTAATGCCTGATAAAGCATGAATATTGCTTTTTTAAACTCATGATTTTGTAATTTTCCCCATTCTTGATGTTACTTTCTTTATTATAGTTTCAAATACTATTTCTCTCTTCACTTTTTCTCACACAAGTCTAAATTTTGTGTGAGGGTGAGTGACCAATACAAAACAAAGAGCAAAACTTCAGCTTTCTGTATTGTAATGCTTACATATTAAGATAAGAGCCGAGAAGCAATGTGGAAACACATAAAGTACGTGGCTGTTAAAGTACAGGGGGACTAGTATCTTTAGAGGGAATTCAAAAGAAACTGGAATTACTGTGGTTTTGGTGCTTAACAAATGGCAATAATACACATTACCAGGAACAAATTTTGATATAGTCAAGATAAACTACAGTGTGACCAAAGACAATTTGGTATGACCACGAGTAGGTTTAAAATAGATTAGGAATGTATGGAAACATGAACAGGAGACAAGGTTATGGGAAGAAAGAAAACTGTAAATAACTTACATTAATACAAGGCACAAAAATGGAAAAACTGATAGAAGTTTAAAGTTTTCAGGCTTGCAATATTCCTTGCTGAGACACTAACTTTGGCTTTGTGTTGTCAAGGGATAGTGTGCTGATGTAAGGCAGAAATTAGCAAACGTCATCAGACATAATCCAGACAGACCAGCATAAGTAAAGGATAAAACCTTCTCCTAAAAATGCACACAAACCTTCATTAATAGCACCTATATATATGGCACTTAGATATTTATTTTATATTTCATATATATATCAGGTTTATTTATATATGACTGAATGAATGTGGCTTCACTGAAATGTCTGTGTGGAGTTCAATACATATTTTCATATTTTTGGTTAATGAATATTTATATCATATTTATTTTGTCAAATATTTGACTTTGTTGCAGCCAATAACTGCAATCTGAAATTCATTAACTAAGAACCAAAAATATATGTTATAAGGGAAATATTTTTCTGCACCTTGTCACCAGCACTGATGATAAAAAATCTGATATTTAATTATTCACAGATAATCTTTGTTGTTTTTGTAATTTACTGTTGCAAAATTCGTTCATTGATTGTAACTCAGCAAGACTATTTTTTGCAGGATTTTGTCATAAGAATTATCTCTAATAAACATAAAATCATAATTATCAATGCACATTCAATAACTGACAAAAGTGATTCTTCAGTCTATTCCAATTACTGCAGGAATCTGCAAGCAAATTACTCTATTCTTGTTTTACTAAGTTACTTCGAAGTTTGTATTACTTCTTAAATTCACTAATATTCCTGTTCTTATTGATTGTTTCAAGTTCATTAAATTTACCTTTCAAATATTCCCTGTTTTTGATACTGAAATGTCTACCAGATTCACAACTAACTTTGCTCAGATTATCTGCATTGATTTGATTTGGTTACTGTAACAGCTGCAATTCCTTTGATAAACAAATTTTGAGTGTTCTTCATCAAACTGTGGTTTATGCTGCTTCCATTCATAATAACCTGGGTTATCTTTAGCCTAAATTTTAACATTCTCTGCTTTCCAAATTGTTATTTATGTTCTTATTATCTTGTAAGTTCTTCAAAGATGCAAACCTATTAGAGATTTAATGCTGGTACTGTTCTTTGGTTTCCACTTGCTTAGCTACTTGAGATCCAGTCTCATCACATCAAATTTTTATGCTGCTTGTTTAGTTTTTGAGAGTCTTTCACAAAAATTAAAAACCACTAGATGCCTTTTGAGATGTAATAAATCTGTGAGTCTTGCCATCATGAGAAGTTCAATTGTATTTATGAAAGTTTTGATGCATGAACTTTGTGCTCATGACATTTACGTTCGTTGATGCATCAAAGTTGACTACTTTAACACCATTATCATTACTATTGTCAAGTAAAGTCTCAGTCTCAGTCATTGGATTTAAAGTATTGTCTCTCCCCCGTTTTGCATTAAAATAACAGAATTTTCATTTTGTTCTTAGGGAAATGATCAAATACCTGCTCTGAATCCTTGTACAGTATACTCTTGGAGTTATCATTTCATCTTGAATTGGGCCTAGCACATTCCAAATGGTACCATACCAAAGGCCCCTTAGCACTGTTCAATTCAGTTCAATTTATTTTGCTTTCATTTGGTCCATTGGGGTTGTGACCCATCAGATATGGAACTTGTCAATACAGAAATAAGGTTACAAATATACATAATGTAAGATACAATACAATTAATCTCAGGATGTGTCTAAATAGGCAACATTCTAATTGTAACGCAGTTGCAGAGAGGTATATTAGCTATGGTTTATAATCTAATATTTAGAATAGTATATGATAAATCACAATAAAACAGTAATACCATATTAAGTGCAAGAATACCAAACATTTTTTATATTAATACAATTATTACAATACTATGTGATCAGAGATATTTACAAGTTAATTCTGATATTATTGTTATCATAATATTCATTACTTGTTTTTGTTAACAAGAATAGAAGTCTATTTGAATCCAATTCTGAAATTCATGATTTGAATACACGTTTCAACCACAACTTACATTTATCTTCTACAAACTTAACATTAGTTCAGAAAGGAGTACTGTATTCTGGAAGTAAGATATATAATCACTTACCATCGAATATTAAAGCTTTGTCGAATGATACTAAGCTTTTCAAATCCACATTAAAGAGTTACCTTATTGAACATACATTCTACAGTCTAGATGAATTTTATAAATCAGCATCCTAATGATTATGGTTCTCTGTTTTTTTTTACTTGACTATTGAAGCTATAAGATCTTATTTAATGTGTAACTTAACTTATTATTACTATTTATTACTTTCTTGTCTGTCTTAATTGTATTTTATTTATTAATTGTGTTATGACAAATGCACTGCACACTTTTATGTATTATTGTGACTATATCCATATCTGTAAAGATCTAATGGAAGGTGAATAAATATGATATGATATGATATGATACAATATGATTTAATGAGTAGAAGGATTTTGTGTATAAAACTTTTTACTGCCTTTTGAAATGTTCTTGGACTATCAATGTATGTTTTGATGTCCCGTGGGAGACTAATGAAAATCTTAATACCTGAATAATAAACTCCTTTTTCGTAAATGCTCAAATGTGCCCTAGGTAGGTGTAGGTTGGAAGTGTGACTGGTGTTTATGTTGTGTATTTCAGAATTTGCAAAATACTGTTCCCTGTTATTTGACACAAATGTAAGTAAGGAAAGTATATATTGTAACATTGATGGTAAAATGGTTAATTCTTTGAACTAGTTTCTAGAAGATTCTCTGTTACCACGCCCCATAATAATCCTAATTGCCTTTTTCTGCATTCTAAATAGCTGAATACTATGGGAGGAATTTCCCCAAAATATTATTCCATAAGTCATTACAGAGTGGAAAAGGGAATGGCAAATCATAATAATAGCATTTGTATTTGCATATAGCTTAACAGATCTAATTACATAGCAAGCGGTACTCTATTTATTTATTAAGTGGTCTATGTGTGGTTTCCAGGAAAGTGTATTATCAACTCTTAGGACGAGAAATTTAGTGCTTAGGTTGTTAGAAATTCTATTATTATCTAAGCATATTCTTATGTCAATGCATTGGCTGTTCTTTGTTTTGAAGTATACATAGTCAGTTTTTTCAATGTTTAATGAAAGGTGGTTTTTTGAACCACGTATTAACATTTCCAAGAACTGTTTCAATATTCACATGGAATTCCATGAAGTTTCTATGAGTGAAAAGTATGCTTGTATCATTGGCAAACAGAACTGGCATTGCTTTCTTGTTTATGACTGCAGGTAAATCATTTATGTATAAAAGAAACGCTGAAGGACCCAGTACAGAGCCTTGTGGTACTCCATGTTTAATCATTGCCCAATTTGAAACAGCAGTATTGTGATTTGTTTTATTATCTATTAGGACTACCTTTGATGTGTGATTGAAAAATTTCCTTGCTCTTACCAATAATTCCATATTTATAAATTTTTTATATTAATGTTTCATGATCTACACAGTCATATGTCTTTGTGAGGTCACAAAAGATACCTCCCACTATTTGTTTACTCTTTAAGGTATCGAATACTTCATTTATTAGTTTCTAAACAGCACTTTCTGTTGTAAATCCTCTTCAGAATCTATATTGTTCCTTATTTATAATGTTATTTTTGTGCAAATGGACCAGTAATCTTGTCTGTATTACTTTTTCTAAGATTTTTGAAAAGTAGGTTAAAAGAGATATTGGCCTATAATTGCTTACATTTCTTTTATTACCTTTTTTTTATAAGGGCTTTATTACAGGCCACTTCAATCTAACTGGAAAGACACCTTTAGTAATTACTTTATTACATATATAATTAAGGGATGAACTTATAAAAGGAGCAGTTATTTTCAATAATTTAGTTGAGATTTCACCATATCCGTATGAGCTCTTTCGTGTAAGGGTTTTGATTGTGTTTTAAATTTCAGAAGTTGTAGTTGGTTTACTTTGAAATGTTGTACACCTCAGTTTTCTCATTTCCTTTACAAACTGTGAGGATATGTCAATAATTGCAGTATCTGGGGTATTTTTATTTTGTATATAGGCGTTTCTATCTGTAGTTTTAATATCCTCTATTATTGAGGTTAAGTAGTTTTTAAAGGTCTCCGCAGTAAGTTGTTGATTATCAGTAGTAATACCATCAATATTTAGGAATTTAATGTTTGTACTGTGTTTTTTTCTGTGTGTTTCTTTGTTTACAATGTCCCATGTTGTTTTATTTGTGTTAGTAGAATTTTTAATTTGATTATCATAGTGGCATTTTTTGGCCTCTTTACTGACTTTGGATAGTATGTTGCAATAGTGTTTATAGTACCCTTTAATGTGTGGGTTTGTACTGTTTGTGCATGCTAAGTACAGTTTTCTTTTCTGTATAAAAGAGGTTTTAATTCCTATTGTTATCCAGGGTTCCTTACTTTCATTACTAATTTTTTTTGGTGGGTAATTGGCATAAAAAATCCTTAAGTAAGTGTTCAAAAAGGATATTTAAGTAACACACCAACAAATGCACATAGTTCAAAAAGGAGGTAAAAATTTTATTAACATTATTACCGTCAAAAACTTGATCCCATGATTCATAGCTTGGGCTCTTTTGAAATTCTGCCATAGTGTATTTATTAATGTTTCTTTTGAAATAGGTTTGGTACTCATGTGACTTATTATTATACAAAGTGTTTACATTTAAATTTATAATCTGTGCATCATGGTCAGAAAGTCCATTCATTACTGGGATTACCTCATAGGTATCTCTCTTAGTGGTATCAATAAAAATGTTATCAATGGCTGAAATGGAATTTCTGTAAGTTCGAGTAGGAAACTGAACTAAGCTTAAAAGTTTATATGAATTTAAAAGGGCATTCAACTGGCTCTGTTTGTCACTCTCCTGAAGATAGTTTACATTTACATCACCACATATTATAAGGTTTGATTTTATAGTACACATCTTTTGCAGTACCTTGTCTAATTAAGTTATGAATGTATTAAAATAACATATGGGTGATCCATAAATAACTAACGTGCAGGTGTTTGAAAATGTGGAGTCAAGTTTAAGTGTACAGACTTCAATGTCTTGGTATACGCAATATTTATCAAGATTTAGGGTAGTAAATTGGAGATGAGATTGAATAAATATACTAACACCACCTTTTTCAAGTTTCCTCCTGCAGTTCTTGGCTCCTATAGAATAATTTTCTATATTAATAAAATCAGCTTCAGATTGACATATGTGATGTTCTGAAAAGCACAGTAAATGTGGCAAGTGTTGATGTAAATGACACAGGAGTTCACTAGTCTTGCCTATCAAACCCCTGATATTTTGATGGAATAGTTTAAAGAGTTGGTTTGGGGTCTGACCCATTCTATGTATTACACTGGTACCTATTGTTCTCTTTTCAGGACGTCTGTTGTCCAAAAAAATTCTTCATTCATTGTTTTTGGTGTTTTCTTTATCCTTGTTGATGTTCTCAGAGTAGAGTTGTTTTGTTCTGTAGTGGTGGTGGATGGTGGATTCTCGACTTGATTCTGGGTCCCATCATGTGTATTATTGGCGTGATCCTTTGTCCAGCTTAGGCTGATCGGGATGTCTTTCTTCTGTTGTAGAAGTCACAGAAGTTGAACGGATGGCTGTTTTGCAACTTTAGCTTTCCCAAGGTTATTTAGATGATGGCCATGTTTGGTGTAATACTCCCTATTTGGATATACCTCCATTATTGACACATGTCCCAAGATCTTACTTAACTTCATTAACATTCAGTTAAATACTCTAACTTCTTCATTCACACATGATGAAGACATAAAATCATGTCTATGTGGAACACTTGTTAATATTATGTTAGTATGGCTACTGTTTTTTGCAAAGTCTACCAAATACCTGAATGCTTTCATAGTGTTATTTTGAGCAACCTCATTTGCACCACTCCAAAGAATCAGGAAATAATTTTTGGTTAGATTCTTAATAACGTTCATTACTGTCTAAATTAATATGTCCAAACAAGTTCCTGGTTTCACCAAACCCTGAATCTTGTAGTTGTCTGAAAGTAACTTTTCACATTTGTTGCACAGACTTTTGAATGGCTACCTCCCACAATTATAATGCAATGGTCTTTTTTTGCTATATTTCTCATTCCACCTGTTTTCACTGGCACAGCACTTCAACCCATCTTGGGGTTTCTAGGCACTGTACTCACAACATTTACTTTGTCGTCAGATGTAAGTTTAGATTGATGTTTGATATTGTGGATTCCTTGTTTGTTTGTTAGGTTATGTGACATGGAAGAGGGATTTGAGGGTCTGTTATTTTCTTTGTTTGTCTGTTTTACATAATTTACAGTCTATTTAGGTGTTCACACTTCCCAGCATGTTTGGGCACTGTTGCTGGAGCACTGAGTAGCTAATGGCGCAAAGCAGTTAAAAGTTCCAATATGTTTTCCGATAGGCCGTTTCTCATATTTTGCAGTGTACTTTGTTGAGTTTCCCAATTCGTATGAATGGCCAGATGTGACTGGAATCCAGTCATTATCATTAGGTACTTCATGTTCCTTATAGGATCCAGAATCAATGTTGGGTCTCGCCGTGCATGTTGAAACAGTAATCGCGTCTATTTCTTTTTGAAGTAATTTAATAATCAATTTTGCAGAGCTGAGTTCCAGTAGTGTTTCTTGAAGTTTATTTTCTAATTCTTCACATTTTATACAAGTAATGTCACTACTTTTACACTTATTACCCACTAAATGCAGCACTTCATTGTCTTCTGCACTGGATGTGTATGTGACATCCTGTCACAAATTATATTCCCTTAATTGCTGATGTGATTTTCTTATGTACAAAAATCCTGTTCATAATTAGTAACTTTCAGTTTCTTTTCCATAGAAGAAAGTATACTCCTCTGCCCCTTCTGTGTTTCCCTTGTCTTATATGACCTCCTGTACACCCAGTAAATAGAATCTATACTTTTCTAATTCCCTGGCCACTGTCTGCAGTGACACTGACCTATTGAAGATTCCACAAATTCTACTTTCTCAATCTCTCATAAGCTCTATTTCCTCTCATTTATTATTGTTATGTATTTATTATGCTACTCACCCTCTCTGTCGTCCAGTTGTCTCTAAAGCTACCTCTATATTGACAGTCAACCACATCCTATTTAATTCAATTCAATTCAATTCAATTTATTTTTGTTCATCTGATCCACAAGGGGTTGTAACCTGTAGGATATAGAACATGTCAATTACATTTAACTCTGTATTACAATACATTACAATAGATATAAGCAGTCTAAAATAGGATAAAATAAAAATGCAGCCACTGTAGAATCTGTGGTAGTCAAAAGGTAAACAAAATATACTAATTTAAACATACATTTCAGTTGTACAATTTTATAATATGTTAATATTTAAAATTAATTAATAGGTCAATAATTCTCAAGATGAAACTTTAGAACACAAAAAATAGCTGAATAATACTAAATGTTTTAAATCTTATTAAAACTAAAATATATATCAAAGGTATAAAATGAATGAAAATACAAGAAATTTTTCAAGGCACGTTTAAATTGATTTCTATTATGGCACAGTTCCTTTATTTGAGAAGGCAGACTGTTGAACACCCTAATCCCAGTGTAATATGTTCTCTTCTGATATACTGACAGATTAGATATTGGCAGATGTAGATTTGATTTATTCCTAGTATTAGTAATTTTTCATGCTTGTTCTGCATCTCTCCAAAGGTTTGTTAAAATATAAACATTTCTAAGGAGTCCAGTGAATATTGAAGGTATAAAATAAGTTCTGAAAGTGTCCTGTATATTACAGTAAATGCCAGAATTTTTAAAAAAGAATAGAAAATGTGATGGACAGAGAATAATTACATCAACATGGAACTATATGTCTACAGCTTCACCATATGTTGCAAGTTCTCTGCTGTATAGGTGAAAAACTAAAGCTTTGTAATGCAATATCTCTGTAATATATTTTGTGTGTGTGGAGTGGATTTGTGCAAAACACTGATAATAATTTTAAACAGAAGTAATTAAAGACTGAAATTATTGACCTGGGTCTTTACACTGAACATTAAATGAGGAAAAACTTTAAATATTGAAATACTAAATTCTGGCAATTATGTTAAATATTAGCGATAGAACATCTTCTAGATTTGAAGTCTAACATAGGTGACAAAAAAATTAATTTGCAATCACAGCAGCCACGTAACCCTTGTGTTGTATGTGTAGTCTAATATTCATGATTACATACACTAGAAAGCAATGCATAAGTTTCTAGGCTGCTGTGCATATGATACTGGATATAGAGTTTGACATTGACACCTAAATCTTGTTGGTAGTGTCAACATAATGGATGCATACAGAATATATATGTTAAAATTCACATAACTGTATCATATTTGGCATAAAGACAGTTACATTTTTACCTTTCACATTGTTTTCTCCAATTAGAAGAACATATATACAGATATTCATTAACAGCACAAATTATTAATTGTTTAATAATGGGTCTTTTATATTGTCATTACTCAGTTTTTTATAACACGCCAGTGTGACTGGCAGCAAGGCATAATTAAAAGCAAATGTACTGCTTTGTTTTGTTTTGTGTTATTGCACTGGATAAAGAAAATAATAAAATGACAAAATATGAAGTGAATACTTGATAACAAATGCAAACAAAAGATACTGCCTATTACAGTTAGTAATTCAGCAAGACTGAAGATAACCGTCTGCCTAGTTATGGACCAAGGCATGATGATATATAGTAAATGGAGTCATAGTTTCAAAAACTGCTGGATTGGAGGTGGAGAGTCAGCTACACAGGCAAAGTCTAAGCCATTTTGTTGGAACCCAGAGTCAGTGTAGACTCAGTGGCAGTTGACTTCTTGTTCTTGCTGGCCCTTGAAATAAATTTATCTTTGTTCCTGTATCCAATTGTAGAAAATAACTATATATTTTTTCCTGAATGGCAAAGAATTCTTGAAAATTAGCACTCATTCTATATATTTTGGAGGTCTAAAATTTTATTCTTGTCCTAGACAGTGTCCTGACTAATGCATAAGTTGTTTTCTTGAGTCCTTCCAGTCAAGACTGGCATTGTACAGTATGTTAAAAATAGGCAGAACTGCACACATTGGCATATTTTGAATTCGTCATTTATCTTTCCCCAGACACCATACAACTTGTGAGAAATGTAGAATGTCTATAATAAAGTAAAAGAATTTGTGGATTCTCTTCTCTGAATTTATGAAGACACTGTGTAGCTATATATGCCTTAATTCCCTTCATTTATGTACATCCAACTCTGCAGACACATTCTGTCACACCTACTTTTTACTTCCATGATTTTTCTTGATGGTGGAGCTTTAAAATAGATCCTGAACTGTGAGATTGCTGGTTAAGACAGCAGTTTTGTTCAAGATTCAGGTCTTCTGAGATGCTACACCATGTCAACTGGTAAATAATTACTGAGTTTTTGAAGTATTACAGTGCCTACATAAGATCGGTAACCTTTTTCCCAGGTGACAGATGACAGAACATTCTAGACCAAATAAACTGACAGGTCTGGAACTGTAATGAAGGATTTAAAGTCTAGAAGCAGAAATACCTCAAGAAAAATAGTAAAATTAAGGGTACAGGTGTATGGACTTGTTATGCATGAACAAAAATAGAATACCTCTGACCATAAGCGAGACCTGGGGGTGGGAGCATTCCTCCCCCCCCCCCCAAAAAAAATTTCTGCCTAAGAATAGTTCTCTTTTGGCTACTGGGTTAAAGGGGAGAATATAAAAAATATTGGGGTGAGAGTGGGGGAAAGGGTGTACATATATTAAGGACTGGTTCCAATCAACCTCACCCCCTCTTCTAAATAGACTCAATCATAAATTAAAGCTCCTAACACTCACAGTTAATTTTACCCCCTCCCCCGCACGCCAATGTTATTAGCCCACTTGAAATGTAGAATAAAGCAAAGAAATAGTGGAGCAACTGAAAACAAAGGTGTAGCCCATCTTAGGGAGATTTTATATAATGGTAAAGGGAGACAGCGGTCACAGACAAAAGATGGGTACAGATTTGGCAGTTATGATCACAATGATAATTATAGAGGGTCGAAATAAATACAGATGAAGACAAAACATAAGTTTGCAATGAAACACTTGTTTGATATTTTTATATTTCTTTTGCTACAAAATACATCACATCTCATGCATTCATCATTCAAATAAATCCATTCATTTCATCATAGCCGTGGCCATCTATAAGGTTCGAAATTGTTTGTAACATTTGGGATCATGGGAGAAAGAAAGAAAGGGGCAGGAAAGGCATGTGCAAATAGCACGGCGAAGACCGCTGTTTAATACAGCTTCTCTGGCTTCATGATGGGGTAGGACCAAGTGGCATATGGATAAACATTAGCACCGTAAGTGATGGGTACAGCGGGATCGTGGGTGTAAGTGATAGCAGGAGAAACATAGGCAGTAGATGGCTGGATTGGCTGGATAAAGCCGACATTCTTCACTGGTGCAGTAGCAAAGACGGTGGTTTGAGGCTGGACGAAGCTCTTGAGCTCAGCGCCCTTAAATGGAGTTACATAAGCAGGTTGGACGTAGCCCTTGAGTTCGATGTTCTTGAGTGATTCAGCTGACATGTATGTGGCACCAGGGAGAACAGTGGATTTGATCTGGATGGGAGACACCGGAAGTACCTGCTTGTACTCTTCCAATGGCGCAATAGGGAGGACATGCTTGAGCTCAGTGGGCTTTACATCCACGGGGCCCACATACGCAGTGGCAGGGACAACTTGCTTGATCTTGTCAACCTTAACCTCATATGGGTAGAGAGATGCAACATCGCCAACAGCGTAACCCTGATTCTGGTGGATGCTGTATGAGAAGCTGTCTCCTACGCGGTCGGACTTGACCACAGAGGATTCCACTGGGAGCACAGCGGCAGCGTTGGCTGCGGCAACAAGGCACAGAATTGTAGCAATCTGAAACAGGGTAATGGCAAGTTGTTTAGCCACTACTCGTAATTGAAATGTATGTGACATTAGGTGTACTAAGGTGCTCAAACCAAAGATAATAAGATGGGCTGGATATGGAGAATATACGACGTGAAGAAAATGCACACAGGGTTTTGGCGGGGAAAAATGATGGAAAGAGGGCACTTGGCAAACCTGGGTTTAGGTGGCAGGAAAATATTTAAATGAATCTTAGCTAGGAGGGAGGAAAACAATCGGAACGGTATCATGTCGTTCAGGACAATGCCACATGGCAGGTTCTTGTGGACATGGTAATGGAACTTCTAATACCATAATGTGCAGCAATTGTCTTGTTTTGGCCCTACTGTGAAACTGTTACCTTCTAAATAATAATAATAATAATAATAATAATAATAATAATAGGGGCGACTGAGATGATTTCAAAGTCATTCAGAAAATATGTGAGCAACATACCAGGAAAACATGAAGTCAAGGACTAGAGAAAACAGTCATATTGGGCACTGCACACATACTTAGGAAAGTACTAATGTAAAAATACCATAGATTCAACACTGAAACTTAAGATATAAGCACCATGAATAGAATAGCTGCAACACTGTATTCCCTAGGGACATAGTTTGTCTCAGGAATATAAGTATAAATACCCTGCTTAGAGGAGATGATGATGATAATGATGATGATAATAATAATAATAATGTTTAAATGCCAGTTATTTAGTATATAGCTCCATGCAACAGAATTTTCAATAGGCAGCAGAATTTATTTATAAGAACAATCGCATTATTTATAGTCACTTCTGCGAGGACGTCACATCTCACACAGAAATGATCAAGTTCTTGAAGAAATTATCTACTTTTTTCAAAATAAAATTGTACTACCTACTCAAATTGTCGCTGTTACCCCCACTACTGATCCAGCTACGACTAATCCACACTTTGATACAATACAAAGAAAACTTGCCAATCGAGTTCATGCACGTGGCTGAATGCTATCAAATTCTACATGACTTAGCGTCACACGGAGATAATTTGTTACTATGAGTGCAAACGTCACTCTAATTTCATTTGACCGCAGAGGGGTTCGATTACAGGTCAGTCCGTGTGAGATTTGTGATGGAAAGAGTGGCACCAGGACTGGTTTTTCTCCGAATACTTCTGTTTCCCCCTTTAATAAATATTCCACAAATGCCCCAAAAAGCAATGTCCTTTCGGAAACTGGGGAGCATGACAAATAAAAGAAATGTAACCTTCTTTTAGTCTCCAAGGAGCTAATCTTTACTACCGATTAGCTGGTGGGAAGAAAATGTACGTATTCTGGTACATTACCATGTGAAATCTAGTAGACAGAAGCAGCATTTCGGAAGAAATTGATGCCTCAATCTTAGGTACATTTATTATAAATACGGATTATTAAGTGGCAAATTATTCCAGGCCGAAAAAAATAAATTTTTTACACAATTCATTATAAAAGATTATTTTAATCAAGAGGGGAGAAACATAAATATATTCAGTGAAAAAAAATGTAGTTTTCTTTAATTAAAATACGTATTTTGCGGGAATTAAAGGAACTGAGACAGTATCAATAATTAGCACTTGATATGAATCACTGCTAGACTATCGTTGGAGATAGGTATGACATCAGTTCGGTGTAATTCTGTGTGGGAACAATGCGACTGGTTGTGTGTCATTTGCCCTATGAAATTTGGACATACTGAAAATTAAAGATGCATATGCCTGTAGTTTTATTAGCCAAGTTAGAACAATAAGCTGTTCTTGTTTGGACACGCTTTATACATCTCCAGCTAATTCGAATTCCAGATTTGAGGCTCTGAAGGCAGTTTCGCTGGAGACACAAGTCTTCTGAAATTGTATCGTGCTGTCTGTCAAATATCTGCCGACGTTCTGAGAGGAAATTAATGCCTTTTCTTCAGGGTCAAGTAGTCGTGGAAGATTCGTATTGAACTGCTTGACCCTAAATATTGAGGCAATAGGCTCTGTCGAAATTTCGGTGAAAGTTTACTGGTCGACACAGCTTAGCAACCCGCAATGTTTTCACCTTTACGTACTAATTCTGTGTCAGAGTAGCTAAATTTAGTGTAATTACTTCTGCTGTACATTTCCAGACTCTGAATCATCTAATTATGTAGATACGTAAAACAGAGTTTGTAACGAATCTGACGGTAAACAGTGGAAATAACGTCAAATTCTGTAGTTTAAGTTATAATAAACCGTAGTGACAAACTATCGTAAGTTTATTAAAATGACGTTCAGAGACTTTCGTGTGTAGGACATATTAATGTTAATGTTAACTCTACCAGGGAATCAGTTTATGGGAGAATTTAATGAATGCAGAAGAGTTTCTGTGAAAAAAACTCGTATCTGTGTTTTATGGATTGAGGTTTCTCGAAGTAGAATTACTGAGTGCAAGTAATCGAAAGTCTGAGGTTCGACTGAGTATTGCAGCCTCATGTATACGAACCCTCTTTCTTGTTGGAACATACTGAATTCCAGTCTTGACCCAGATAATGGTTGTTCTGACTAGACTGCCCTCACGTGCAGGCAAATACCGAGATCATTAATGACGATTTTATGACGATAAACCTACAAATTGTGTTATGAATTATTACACCGCGTAGACTGGTAGATGGTTACAAAGATTTCGGTGGAAATTTACATTTATTTGAATTACCAACAAATGCACAATGTTATTAAAACGTTATAAAACCTCACTTGGTTAAAAACATTTTAAAAAGTCATACATAATTCTCCGACATGTTTCGGTTGTTTCTTCCAACCATCATCAGGGTGCTGCGTAGTTTGACTAAAGTTATTCTTGTGATATATGTGTATGATGTGAATGGTATGATG
>Ga0131853_10001934_pt1 | contig 36995 bp, 31 predicted proteins | sample TergutLab28metaG_FD_92764 | JGI IMG/M metagenome (GOLD analysis project Ga0131853, IMG submission 92764) | Labiotermes labralis P1 segment gut microbial communities from Petit-Saut dam, French Guiana - Lab288 P1 (version 2) (version 2) | ecosystem: Host-associated > Arthropoda: Insects >... | reverse complement strand
ATGTATGACGAAGTGCAACAAGTTGAATTGGCTGGCTTTGGCGATGAAAGTGATGAACAAGTTAAAGTATTCATAATACATACTATTGAGATTCGAGTTGGGTTTTTAAGTATCAATATGGGACTTCTTCGAGGATAATTTTTGGGAATCGTCTTCTATGCTTTTAGAAATGTTTGAATTTGAAGAACTATTGACTATAGATGAGCTTGAAGAGTTCTTAGGCTTAGACCCTGGTGTTTATGATTTCAGGGAGATGCAGGCAGCATACTCTAACACATTTATTTGGGAAGGTATATTAGAGTTTGAAGGAGCAACGTATAATAAAATTGCTATCCTTCAATATAACGAGCGCCTCGTAATATTAGACTTTTTGGTTCCGGAAGCTCATAAGAGCTCTTCACAGCCAATGTTTGAGCAGATAGTATATAGCGTATCTTTCAAGTAACCCTAGATAGCAAGAAAGCGTCCTGATGGGACGCTTTCTTGCTACATAAACCCTACTTCTTAACAATTGGTATTTGTAGCTCCGTCAACCATTCTTTCTCGTCTTCTTTATTCCAGATTCCATCAATATAGCTCTCTCTGGGATTATCAGCTGCCACATACCCATTATCTTCAATCCATCTGAAAGCAAAAGCGTAAGCCTGTGAAAGCTCTGCATAGGAACCTTTGTGTAAAATAGACACTACCGTTACAGGAGCCATATTCTTGAACGTTATATCGTCAAAATCAGGCCACATTTTATCTACTGCTTCACATAGTTCTATGTTTAAATCACTCTCTTTATACTCCCCGTCCAAGTAGACGATGAAACAGTATCCAGGAGTAGCACATTTTAAGTCGGGATACTTTCTGGTAACACGCTCACCAATTTGAGGAACAAGTTCGAAATAAGCATGATAATTTGGCACAGTCATTTTCTTTGAGTAGACAGTACATTCTTGCAGGTCTTTAATAGTTGCAACATAATTCATAGTTTTTACATCTCCTTGTAGAATAAATTCAATTCGAGAGAGTTGGCTTGTTCCATGGGCAAGCTCATCTATGAGTTCTGCCTTTCTTTTTTGCAAAATACCCGTGGCGTCGTAGCCTGATAAAATCAGTTTGATTTCATCAATAGATAAACCAACTTGCCTAAATGCTTGAATTTGGTGAAGTTTTACAAGTTGATTAGTTGAATAGAAGCGGTAGCTTGTAAAAACATCAGTTTTTTCGGGCTTTAAAAGGCCGGTTTCATCATAGTGCCGAAGCGTTTTGATTGTAGTTTTGCTCATTTTTGAAAACTCGCCGATACGAAACATTTACCTTTCCTCCTTCCTTGTAGTATCATCCTACAGTCTCCTGCAAGGGTAGAGTCAACAGTTTTTTAATATAGTCGGGATAGAAAATTTAAAGCATTTGATATATTCTACTCCATTCTTACCAATAAAAAAACTCTTTTTAATTACCCCCATTTATGCTATACTCGTAGGTAGTGCTTAAGAGCATGTTTAGTATCTCCAATCGGACGACTTTGAGAAAGTTTGCCAAAAGTGCAATATTAACAAGCTCTAGGATTATTTTGGGGAGAACAGATAGATTTATGAAATACATTGTTTTAGACTTGGAATTTAATCAAGCTTTTGATTTTGGAGACGGCAAAAGCAAGGCTTCCGTCAAGCGATGTCCTTTCGAAATTATACAGATAGGTGCGATTCGCTTAAGTTACGACTTCAAGTATGAGGATTCGCTAAATATATTAATTGAGCCTGTCATATATAAAAAAATCCACCCATATGTAGCCCGTATAACCGGCCTTAGTAACAATGCTCTACTGGGTAAAGAAAGCTTTTCAAGTGCCCTATTAGAGCTTAATAAGTTCGCCGGTAAAAAGCAGGCTATATACTGCGTTTGGGGCGCTAATGATATTAAGGAACTTCGTAAAAATATGGATTATCATAATCTAAGTGATGAATCCACTAATATTAATTTTATCGATGTTCAAAGTATCGCCTCTAAGCATTTAAACCACATAGCGGGTATGGGCATAGGCCTTAAAAATGCAGTAACAGCACTAGGTATTGAAATGGATAGGCCTTTTCACGATGCGCTTAATGATGCAGAGTATACAGCTAAAATACTCCAGCTACTTAAGCAGGAGCCTTTCAAAATTATGCAGTTTACTCATGATAAAGTTACAAAAACAGTAGAGCCCGATGCAAAAGTAAACTTACTTGGCCTTATAAAAAAGAAAATGATGGGTACAATTTGGAGGGGTTAGCATGAAATGTTCAATACATTCAGATAGAGAAGCACTTTCTTCTTGTGAAACATGCGGAGTGTTTTTTTGTGAAGGCTGTTTGATTGATGTTGAGGATAAGTTTTTTTGTAAGAATCATGTTGCTGTGTTGATTAGAAATAACCACCGCCCTCCGAAATATAGCCATCATTATCATAATCACTATAATTTCAGCAGTGACTATCCATATAAAAGTCGTATCGTAGCTTTGCTTCTCTGCATCTTCTTGGGATATCTTGGCATACACCGTTTTTATACCGGCAAAGTTGGAACAGGCATCTTGTACTTATTCACAGGCGGCCTATTCGTATTCGGCTGGTTTTTTGATATACTCCGCATAGTTTCAGGTGGGTTTTTAGATGCTAATGCTAGACCGCTTAGGTGATCCTATAAGCGAGAGGGTGCGAACAATGACCTGTCAGCTGTCAGCCAAAGGCCAACGGCCAACGACGCCGCACCCGAGATACTGAATAACTCAAATCCTGCTGAAAAGACGGCATAATGGAATTATCGAACACATGATAGATATTAAAAGAGGAGGTATAAACTTTGATACGATTTGAATGTGATTACGCAGAAGGCGCACACCCGCTCATACTTACGAGGCTTACTGAGAGCAATTTTGTGCAGACTCCAGGATACGGAAGAGACGAATATTGTGAACGAGCTGCTGCTCATATCAAAAAGCTATGCAAAGACGATAATAGCGATGTTCACTTTTTCGTAGGCGGTACTCAAACTAATTTGACGGTTATCTCATCTATGCTAACGTCCTACGAAGGCGTGATCTCAGCTGATACAGGTCATATTAACGTCCACGAAACAGGAGCTATAGAAGCTTGCGGTCATAAGGTTTTAACCCTCCCTTCCCCTGATGGAAAGATTACGGCCGCGCAGGTCCGCAATATGTATTTGGAGCATATAGAAAACCCTGAACCTGAACATATCGTTGCCCCCGGCATGGTCTATATTTCCCACCCTACCGAAAACGGCACAACTTATACAAAAAAAGAACTCACCGACTTGAGTTCTGTATGCCGTGAATATGGTCTGCCATTGTTCATGGACGGAGCAAGATTAGGCTACGCCCTTGCTGCAGTGGGAAATGACTTAGAAGTTCATGATATCGCAGCGCTTTGTGACGCTTTTTATATCGGCGGCACGAAAATAGGAGCTCTTTTTGGCGAGGCTCTTGTCATAGTGAATGATAATTTCAAGAAAAACTTCCGATACCACATAAAGCAGAGAGGTGCTCTTCTAGCAAAAGGCCGCCTGCTTGGCATACAATTCGAGGCCTTGCTTGAAAAAGGTTTGTATATGGAAATTGCTAAAAACGCAATTGATTGCGCTATGATAATAAAAAAAGCATGTGAAAATACAGGATTTAATTTTCTATATGATTCTCCGACGAATCAGCAGTTTCCCATACTGCCTAATAAGTATGTTGAAGTTTTAGCTAAAAAATATGCTTTCCATGAATGGCAAAAAATCGATGATGAGCATACTGCTGTTAGGTTTTGTACGTCATGGGCTACGAGTGAAGATAATGCGAAGAAATTGGCAAGAGATATTGAGGAGTTGAAGCAATAAACCTGTTATAAAAATGCATCTCGGCTGTGTCGCGATGCATTTTTATTGTGCGCTTTGAACAATACTTTTTATACATTTGTCGTGAAAAGCAGAATCTTTGTAATTGACGATTGTGCGTGTTATTGTTACAATTAGTATAGCACAAGTGCATATGGGCGGTTAGGCTATTTCCTCCAAGGAAGGAGGGATTGCCGTGACAATTTTTGAAATAGTTGTAGTTATCTTTACAGCTTTGAGTTTTCTCATAGCATTGATAACGTTAATTATTAAAATAATTGACCTTTCTTTTAGCAAAAAGAAATAACCGTCCCCCGTGCAAGGTATAACGGTTATTTCATATGACTAGGTTATTTATAATAACCCCACTGCCTACCCGCCTTTAAAGCGGTTGTGCTATGAGAGGTGTTTCCCGCACCTCTCTTTTATTTATACCCTTATTATATGGGATTTATTACAAAATGTAAAGTTTTTTTAATTATTTTGTTATGCTAACTAAAATGAATAGTATATCATATAACCCTACCCTATTCGCTATTCACTCGCATAATCATCGAAATACCCTTTGATCAAAACCACAGGCGTACCCTTATCCCCACTGCCGCTAATTAAATCGCACAAACTGCCAAGCATATCTGCAAATATCCTTGGCGTAGTACCTTCACGTGCATCTGTTGAGCTTTTCTTCTCTCGTATAAGCTTTGTAACGGCTTCCTCTTTCTCCTCTTGCGACGCTCCTTCTGGAAGCCTATCGCTTACTAATTTCAGCTTAATCTCGTCAGGCTGACCGGAGAGGCGCACTGTATGCCCGGGAGAAACCACAGGGTCGGCAAGCTCCCAAATCCCCGCACGCGGATCTTTGAAAGCACCGTCGCCGTATACCATAATTTCAGGCAGAACTCCTATGCGAGATTCTATTTGGGCACGTAATTGTGTAATGAACTCATCGCAATTACGTGGGAATAGTTTCAACTCCTCCTCACCTGATAAGTTTGAACCAAGCACGCCGTAATCAGGATTGTAACCGCTCCCATCTATAGACTTTTGTAATATGTCAGTTAGAGTGTATACTGTTTGCGCTCCGGATTTAATAAGTCTAGCCTTTGTGCGCTCACGATTATGTATCTCGCAGACTAGCACATGAGGGGTAAGTTTTAATATATCGCGCGGATCTCTTGAAAGATAAACTCTTACATTGTCAGATATATCTTCATAAAGCCTCGTATAATTAACTCCTGTAAAGGGATGTTTATACTCACCTACCATACGCCTAAACTCGTCCGCTGGTATTGGCCCCCTTAACTCATCTTCAAGCTCATCAAATTTAGTCATGCTCATAATTGGATTGCCGACCTCATCATGTGGTAGTTCAAGCAGTACGCACACATTCTTAGCTCCTCGGCAAATACCTTTTAAAATATTAACGAAACGGTTCCGGCTAAAAATTGGGAACACAACGCCTACCGTACTATCACCAAACTTATCCTTTACGTCTGCAGCTATATCATCAACAAGTGCAAAGTTACCCTGCGCTCTTGCAAGCACTGCCTCAGTAATGCCTATAATGTCTGATGATTCGAGCGTAAGCCCTTCTGATTCAACCATTCTAAGTAGTGACTCTGCGACTATAACAGGTAGATTATCACCTCTATTTATTATCGGTGTACGTATCCCATACGCTGAAACTCCTATGTTTCTCATGCTAGATGCCTCCTTTGGTTTGCTTTCTGATGCATTCATAAAGCGCAGAATTCATACGTTCGACAACATCTTTACCTTGCGGTTTATTATGCCCACTTATGCATACATCAAAATCGTATGTGTCATATAGATTAATAAGTTTCTTAAAAGTCTCTAAATCCGTATCTATTTCAGGAAGTATTTCATCGTTCGTGTCTCCGGTATTATCTCCTGCGTACAAAAGTTTGTCCTTTTCATCGTAGACGCTTATGCAGTCCTCAGTATGTCCCGGGGAATAAAAAACGCTTACCCCATCATCTGGGAAGTATAGCTTATCCTCAAAAACTAAATTGGGTAGCTTTTTACGAACGTCACCTTCTATGACATGCTCTGCATTTCTTTCTATACTTTCATCCCAATGCTTATCCGTAAGCTCTCTGCAAATCGAATGTGATATTATCAGAGAATCTTCAAAACACCAATTTCCCCAGACATGATCCCAATGCCAGTGGGTATTTATCACAACTATAGGCTTCTTATCGCTACCAATATAATCTAGTATAGGTTGAACACTACTGCCGCCCACACCTGTATCTATTATATAATTGCGATTCTTACCTAGTAGCAATCCTAAATTTAAGTCAAAGCCATAGATAGTAGGCTTGTAGAACATTATATTTCTATCTGTTATTTTAATGGATTTCATCTTAAGCATTCTCCCTTGGACTAATTCTTATCAAACATCTAATCACACTAACCTAATTAAGATTGCAAGCTAACTTCGGTTATAACGCTTGATTAGGTATTTGATTAGAATTATTACGAAAGAAATCAAGCCGCCCTCGTTTCCTGCGCATATTAAGTTTAGGTCAGTGTATACTTCTCTGAAAACGCCCGGCGCTTTTTCGTCTCGTTTTCTCAGGTTTGAACTTGTTTAGTATTTGAATTAGTATACTTAACTATCCGCCTGAGCTTTCTTATGATATTTCTTAAGCTTTCTAAACACCTTACCATAAACAGACTTTATAGGGAAATTGCCTTTCTCGCTACGTACACCAACAGGTACACCGGTAAGTATTTCTATACCCTCATCCACATGAGTGATTGGATAAATATGGAACATGTTATTTTTCACAGCTTCAATTACCTCATCATTTAAAACAAGGTCTTTAACGTTTTGCCAAGGTATAATAACACCTTGATTCCCAGTCAGCCCTCTTTTATTACACAGATCAAAGAATCCTTCAATTTTATACGTAACACCACCTACAGGCTGAATTTCGCCGAATTGATTAATGCTCCCAGTTACTGCAATTTCTTGGCGTATAGGCAGTTCACTTAAGCTTGACAGTATTGCGAACAGTTCCGTACTAGAAGCACTATCGCCATCTATTCCCGAATAATTCTGTTCAAAACATACTCTGCACGATAGCGTCAAAGGAAACTCTTTGGCAAATATATGGCCGAGATACCCCACCATTACCTGAGCTCCTTTGTCATGTATAGGGCCGCTCATCTCGGCCTCTTTCTCAATATTGACAATACCTGCTCTGCCCATATATGTCGTTGCTGTTATGCGCGACGGTTTAGCAAATGAGTAATCGCCCAAATCCAAAACCGCAAGACCGTTAATTTGCCCTACTTTCTTACCTTTAGTTTCAATCATAATAAAATGCTCTTCCATCATTTGACCAAGCTTATCTTCGTACATATTAATCCTGTGCTTGCGCTCATCTATCGCTTTTTTCACGTATTCTTCATTTACTTGCTCCTGATCATCAAGCTTCGCCCACGCATTTGCTTCTAAAATAATTTCACAAAGCTTGTCAAATTGTGCACTTAATTTATCCTGACGCTCTGAAAGCCTCGACGAATACTCAAGTAGCTCTTTGATTGCTCCTATTTCAAAATCTATACATTTATGGTTTTCTATCTGCGTTTTAATATAGCCTAAATGCCTAACTACATTGGATTTATTAAGCTCCATTTCATAATCGAAGTCCGCACGTATCTTAAACAGCTTCTGAAAATCGTCGTCATACTCATATATAAGACCATAATAAAAAGGCGTACCTATTATGATTACTTTTACATCTACCTTTGCAGGCTCCGGTCGTATGCCACTCATGGCAACTCCTGTTGAATATTCCCGCAGGGGCTCAATATTAATTTCACCTGTCCTAAGGACTCTTTTTAGCCCATCCCATGCAAAAGAGCTCGCAAACAAATCTGACGCTTGTATAAGCAGATATCCGCCATTAGCCTTGTGCAATGCTCCTGCCTTTATTTTCATAAAGTCCGTGGTGAAATTGCCGTGTTCATTGTCATACTCTAGGTCGCCTACAAGATTTGAGTATGTTGGGTTATGCTCCACAACAACCGGAGCTCCGCAAACATCCGAATTATCTACCAGAACATTTATACTATAACGATTTAAGAAATCCCCGCCTTTTTTACTGTACCAAGGCAACATGGCTGCAATCGCATCTTCATCATCGCTTTCGCCTGCTATAAACTCTTCAATATTGTCGAGTATATCCTCTTTGACGGCTTTTAGGTATGTGACTATTTGCCCATTATCTCCATATTTTTCGAGAAGAACCCCAATATACTTCCCCACAACAAAAAGACCGGTGCTGTACTCTAAGTCCCCTAACTCGAAGCGTATCTTCTTTTCGTACTCTTTAACTTCGCGCATGGCCTTAGTCGCTTTTTCCGACACTTTTGCGGAATTTTTACTGATTCGCTCTTTTTCCTCCTCAGATAGCTCGTCATATTGTTCTTCTGTAATTGCGACCCCATCTAATATCGGCATAAAATAAATGCCTGCATTCGTACTTTTAATACCAAAATCAAAATCCTTAGCTTCTTCAGCTATTTCCTTAACCTTGTTATCTCTGCTTTCATGAAGCTTTTTAATAATAGAATTTTTCTGATCCTCAAAGTCTCCAGCAGAAAAAACTTTCTGCAATTCATCGGATATAGACTCTATCATATCTTTCATATCGTCAGCGAACTCTTTGCCCTTACCTACCGGCAACATAAACAAATCAGGTCGCTTGGGATTATCGAAATTATATACATAGCACATATCTGAAGGCGCAGCTTCTTTAGCGGCTCCATGCTGTGCAAATTTTTTAGCAAATGTCGACTTGCCTGATCCCGGCAAGCCCGATACATAAATATTGTAGCCCCTCGATTTGATCGAAAGCCCAAACTTCAAAGCCTTCTCCGCCCGATCTTGGCCTATCAAATCTTTGCAAGGCTCTATATCCTTAGTCGTTTTCAAATCTTTCAAATATTCATCGGTGCTATAATTTTTCAATTCTTTATATGACAACTCTTTTGCCATAATACACCTCCATACGCTTAGATGGTGCTGTAGTCGCTCACCCAGGCTACTATAAATGCTTCCACATAATTAAAGCATCTTCTTTCGTGTCTGCATAATAGTTTTTACGAATACCCTCAACTTTATATCCATTCCTCGTGTAAAGTCTCTGGGCCTGCGCATTGTTCATTCTAACCTCAAGGGTAATCCCTATCATCTCTCGCATGCGAGCTATGCGCTCAAGCCCTTCTATAAGAAGTTGACCTGCGCCCATTTTTCGGTACGGAAGCGATACGGCAATATTCGTTATATGCCCTTCATTCACCACATGCCACATTCCAGCATATCCTATTATTTTGTTTTCATACATAGCGACCAAATAAACGGACAGGTCATTCATAAAAGCATCTCTATATAAATCCTCTTTTGTCCATGGGATAGAGAAAGAGTCTAGCTCAATCTCATATACATGATCCAAATTATCCGGCGCAAATGGACGTATTTCTAACATTTTCTTTCCTCATATTCTCGTTCTGCTTGAGGCTTACGCAAATATAAAAGTTCAAGCTCGTTATACCCAACTGTCATTCCATTAGAAGCTCGCTTGATCCCCAGCAGTCCTACAGAGGAGGCCCTTTGCATTAAGCTATTAGGAGGCGCAATGTTAAAGCCGCTGCTTTTTATGACATCACCATGTAACAAGCATCCATCACCCAAGAAAGTGACGGGTGCATCTAATGCCTTTACTCTATCCAAAAACATATTAAAATCCTCAGCTAAATTAGGCGTTAACTCTTTTAGCTCGCCATTTTCGCAAAGGTATATAGAAGCGTAAACCTCGCCCCTTCTCGCATCCATAATAGGTGCTATGATCCTATTTTCCATAAAAACATTATATGCGATCGTCTCAAGAGTGGGAACAGGAACTATTTTAAGCGATGCCCCATGAGCCAGCGACTTTGCCGTAGCAGCGGCAAGCCTAAGCCCCGTAAAAGACCCCGGGCCGTTTGATAGTGCAATATAAGAAATATCGGAAAGCTTTAGCTTAGACATTTCCAAAGCATAGGAAATAAGCGGCATCAAAGTCAACGAATGATTTTTAATACAGTTCATACTAAATTCCGCAATTATATTATCAGGCTCAACGACTGCAACTGATGCTGTGTTGCCTGTGGTTTCAAGTGATAAAATTTTCATCTTGACCTCACTCATTTACTAAAATCTACTTCAAAATTGCCCTAAAGGATTGCAATTTCGGCTCAAAATCAAGTAATTGCTAATATCATCAAAAACCACCCATAAACCGGGATTTTTCTGATGAAATCTTTGTCAGTTTTAAAGTGATTTAGCTATAACTACTTATTTGAATGCACCGATACTCATAACCTTTATCTGGCTGCTTACATATTTTAATATTTATGGCGGATGTCGGTATTTCTTCTGCGACCATCTCCGGCCACTCTATCAGGCAAACTCCGTCACCATAAAAATATTCCTCATATCCAATATTAAAAAGCTCCGATAAGTCCTCAATCCTATACATATCAAAATGATAAAGAGGCAGCCTGCCATCTTCATATATGTTTAAAATCGCAAATGTAGGGCTTACTACATGCGAAGTAATCGCAAGCCCTGCGGCAAACCCTTGAGCAAATAAAGTTTTACCTGCACCTAAATCACCCGAAAGGGTGTAGATTTCGCCTGGCTTGGCTTTTTTGGCAATTTTAGCAGCTCGCTCATAAGTATCGTGCGGCGCATATGAATCAAATTCATCCATAAAGCTACCCTTCCCTTTCGGTTAGTTTTACTGGCGATAATATTCTAGCACAAAAGAAAGAATTTTACAATAAATTGATAAGACTGTCTATATGTGAGATTGAAATTTAATTTTGTCCTCGGTGTACACATGAAAATCAATAAAAGTTTTTTAATCATATAAATATGCTGAAATAAGGCCAATCAAATGAGTTGCATTAATATACACCTTAAGACAAGTGTAATTTGTAATTGTCGCCTAATTAGGTTATAATAGTGTAAAATACATTCTAATTCAAGGAGGGTCTCCCGTGACGAAAAGAAAGTTAGCAATAAAATCTTTAACAGCTTTTCTGATTGCTTTTGTACTCTTATTAACAAGCTTTAATACTTCTGTTGTAATGGCGGATGAACCGCCGGAGTTTTTTGTACATGTTGATTTAAATGGTGGAAATATGGCTGGATTGCTTACTTTAGGACCTGTCCCGGCAAATTCTTCTCTTGCCAGCCAAGGCATCCAATTAGGAACGCCAACTCTTAATGGGTTCGAATTTGATGGCTGGTCGGGTGGTTTTACATCCGCTACAACGATTACTGGGGACGTATGGATTACTGCACAATGGCGGCAAGTTACACAACCTACTGTAAGAGTAACCTTTCAACCGGGCTTTACAGGTACGGGTGCGTTTACATCATTTACGCTTACCACAGCACAAAGTTCTACTCTAGGAGCACAATTTCCACCGGATCCACAGCGTACCGGGCATACTTTTAACGGATGGCGAATTTCAGGCGGCACGTCTAATTTAGATCAGAACACACAAGTTCATGGGGATCTAACTGTAACAGCACAGTGGACGCAAAATCAACCAACAACTGTGACTGTTACCTTTAACCTTGGTGGCGGTACGATAGATAATAGCACGGCAAACCACTCCCGAACCGTAAATACTGGTCAGAGCATAACTGCTGGAAACATGCCTCCAAACCCAGTTAGGCCAGGTTTTACTTTTGCAGGCTGGAACGGTTGGGCTTTTACTGGAACCACGCAAGTTAATTCGAACATTACCGTTACAGCACATTGGACAGCTAATCCTCCGGCAACTGTAACTTTCAGCCTTGCTGGAGGCAATATGTCAGGCGGCGCTGCTAATCTATCTCGAACCGTAAATCAAGGTCAGAGCATAAACACCGCCGCAACAACCATAAACATGCCTCCAAACCCAACAAGGACAGGGTTTACTTTCAATGGCTGGCAAATAACAAGCGGCGGTAGTGGAGCTTTTAACGTGAATACCGTCATTAGCTCAAATATAACCGTAACTGCACAGTGGACATCTGCTCAAGCAACTGTATCTTTCAATCTTGCTGGAGGCAGTATGTCAGGCGGCGCTGCAAATCTATCTAGAACCGTGAACGTAGGTCAGAGTATAAACGCTTCGTCAGTAAACATGCCTCCAAACCCAACAAGGACAGGGTTTACTTTCAATGGCTGGCAAATAACAAGCGGCGGTAGTGGAACTTTTAATGTAAATACCATCATTAATTCGAATCTGACCGTAACAGCACAATGGACATCTAGTAATCAAGCAACCGTAACTTTCAACCTTGCTGGCGGTAATATAAGCGGCAGCACCACAGAGCAAACCCGCACCGTAAATATTGGCCAGAGCATAAATAACGCATCAGGTGTATCCATGCCGGCAAATCCAACAAGATCAGGATATACTTTCAACCGATGGGAAATGTCAAACGGGAATACGTTCACCGGGACCACTACTGTTAATTCTAATATAACCGTAACGGCACAGTGGACTTCTGGCAATCAAGCAACAGTAACTTTCAACCTTGCCGGCGGTACGATAGGAAATAACACTTCAAACCAAACCCGAACCGTTAATATAGGGCAAAGCATAAACAACGCATCAGGCGTATCCATGCCGACAAATCCAACAAGGCAAGGGTTTACTTTTGCTGGTTGGGAAATGTCAAACGGCAATACATTCACCGGAACCACAGTTGTAAATAACTCGATGACTGTAACGGCACTGTGGACATCCGGCAATCAAGCAACTGTAACCTTTAACCTTGGCGGCGGCAACATAAATAATAGCACTTCAAACCAAACTCGGAATGCGAATATAGGCCAGAGCATAAATAACACATCAGGCGTATCCATGCCGCAAAATCCAACAAGGCAAGGGTTTACTTTTGCCGGATGGGAAACGACAAACGGCAATACATTCACTGGAACCACAATTGTAAATAACTCGATGACTGTAACTGCACTGTGGGCATCTAACAATCAATCAATTGTAACCTTTAACCTTGGCGGCGGAGCGATAAATGATTGCACTTCAAGCCAAACACGTATAGTGAATAATAACCAGAGCATAAATAACACATCAAGCGTATCCATGCCGCAAAACCCGACGAGGCAAGGGTTCATTTTCAATGGCTGGGAAATGGCAAACGGGAATACATTCACCGGTGCCACAACTGTTAACTCGAATATAACCGTAACTGCACAGTGGACATCTAACCAGCAAGCAACCGTAACCTTTAATCTCGGCGGCGGTATGATAGGAAATAGCACCGCAAACCAAACCCGCTATGTAAATACAGGCCAGAGCATAAATAGCACATCAGGCGTATCCATGCCTCAAAATCCAACAAGGCAAGGATTTGCTTTTAACGGCTGGCAAATGACAAACGGTCAAGAATTTAACGCAAATACAGTTATTAACAACTCATTTACCGTAACAGCACAATGGGTATCCGTAAACGTATCAACTCCAGCTCCGCTGGTTAATCAAGTTATAACATTAAACGATAGAGGCGTAATAACAGTTGGCGGCAACACAATATCACTGCCGCAAGATCTGGGGAGATTCCACATAAATTCCAACGGAGTTTCTGTCTTGCCGGCCCGCGCTGTTTTATCCGTACTGTTTGGCGCAGACCCGTACGACCCGCATCTTTTCATCTGGCATCCCGATATATCTACTTTTGCTATAGACCCGCAAGGTCACAATATACGCATACAAGTAGGTAACCAAACTATGCATGTTGGCGGTGCTCCGCGCACAATATTATCAGGTCAAGGTGCAACAGCATTCCCGTATGCAGCTTATGTAGATCGTTCAGATAGCCGCTTGTATGTCCCTGTGCGTGCTATTGCAGAATCTGTTGGATTTACTGTAGAATGGAATGCAGCAACAAGCACCGTTACATTAATACCTCCCGGAGCTGCCTCAGGTGAAGTCATTCAATGGAATCAGCCAACAATAATACCATCACCCTAATAACATCGACGCTATAATTTAATTTAATACACATGATTATACCGATTTGTGCTCTATTAAGGGCTCAAATCGGTATTTTTACCTATTTAGGCAGTTAGCTTCACTTTCCTTATATACCAAATATGGCACCTTTTTTATAGTCAATACCCTAGCCTTACCGTGTGCAAAAGCAGGACTACGAATAAAACATTGCTATAGCCCTATTTTACTTTTGATAAGCCTACATATATGTGCTATACTTTTTTATATAAAATTTCCCCTGGAGGATTCTTTTGAAGATACTTTTATGCGCGATTAATGCTAAATTCATACATTCATCTTTATCCGTCCGCTCTTTGTATGCAAACTGTGCCGAGTATGCTAAGTATGTAGAGATGTTAGAGCTTAGCATAAACAATTCTGTAGAGTTCATAGTTAAAGAAATTTATGCTAAATCTCCTGATATACTTTGCTTTTCCTGCTATATATGGAATATTGAGATTGTTAAAGAAGTCGTAGAAATCATAAAAAAAGTGAGCCCGCATATCAAAATCATTATGGGCGGCCCTGAGGTCAGCTTCCCCCCCTTTGAACTTTTAGGCGCTTATGTAGACATTATTGTCTTAGGAGAAGGCGAAGCAACATTTAACGAGCTTTGCAGACACTATATATATGGTAAGCCGAAACTTTCCAAAATAAAAGGTATTTCTTATTGGCACGAAAATGCAGTAGTTGTTAATGATATTCGCGATGCCTTAGACCTAAATTCACTGACATTCCCCTATACTGAACTTGAAAGTCTTGCAAACAAAATCGTCTATTATGAGTCCTCGAGGGGCTGCCCTTTTAGCTGTGCTTACTGCATTTCGTCCACAACGCAAGGAGTACGCTTTATCGATATAGATAATGTCAAGTCTCATATAAAGTTCTTTATGAACAATAGCATTAAGCTGGTAAAATTTGTCGACCGTACGTTCAACTGTGACTCACAACGTGCCCTTAATATTTGGCAATACATAATAGAAAATGATAATGGACAAACGAGCTTTCATTTTGAAATAGGGGCTGATTTGCTGCTAGATACGCACATAGATTGCTTGAGAGGTGCACGAAGCGGCCTAATTCAGTTTGAAGCAGGAGTGCAGTCCACTAATCCCCGTACCCTACAAGAAGTATGCCGCTCTGAAAGTTTTAAAAAGCTTAGTAAAAACATTGCAAAAATTAAGAGCTTAGGAAATATTCATATACATCTTGATTTGATTGCCGGGCTTCCTTTTGAGGGTTTTGAATCATTTAAGAAGTCGTTTAACGACTGCTTCTCTCTACGTCCCGACATGCTTCAATTGGGCTTTCTAAAACTTTTGAAAGGCTCGGCTTTAAGGATTAATTACGAGAGCTACGGCTTAGCATATCGAGATAAGGCTCCATATGAAGTGCTTTTTACTGACCATATAGATTTTAACGAACTTCTTAGGCTAAAAGATATTGAGCACTTGCTGGGTATTTATTATAACAGCTCTCTTGCAATCAATACACTCGAGTACATTATAAAAATGTTTGATACGGCTTTCGATTTTTTCTACGAGTTTTCAGACTTTTGGAAAAATGGAGGTTTTCACAGAGTCTCACACTCAAAGCAGGCTCTATATGAAATTTTGTATCGCTACCTTCGTAAGGTAAATGGTGCGGATCAAAATTTCATCATAGACTTGCTTAAATTTGACATGTTCATGAATGAAAATGTTAAAAATCTGCCCTCATGGCTTGAAAAAACTGATTATAAACCTATTATGGGAAGAATCAATGCTTTTTTTTCAAGTGAAGAAAATGCTAGAAAATATTACTCTAAACTTTTAGGTTATTCCCCCAAACAGCTTAGCCGAATTTGCCATATTGAGAGGTTTAATTACAATGTCTTGGACTTTGCCCACTCAGGTCAAAAGGACTGTTCGGAGAACTATTGTCTTTTCGTATATGGTGATCAGAAAGTAAAGGCCTATAATATAGCCTTGCACTAACCCTAATCAATCATCTACTTAAACTACGCCGAAAAACACCCAAAAGACGGCGCTTTTAGGGGAACATGACGATTTTTGAAAAAGAAGTTAGCTAACTTTTAACAATGCATAATATTTAACTTAGAGATTTATAGGAGGGGTTAACTATGACGACTAAAAAAAGAGTCCAGGGAGTATTAGAATTACTAGATATTCATTATCCTATAGACGGAACATGCTATCTTGATTATAGTACTCCTTATGAGCTTATGATAGCGACCATTTTAAGTGCACAATGCACCGATGAGCGTGTTAATATAGTAACTGCATCTTTGTTTAAAAAATATCCGACGCTTGAAGCCTTTGCCGAGGCTGACTTATCCGAAATGGAGAAAGATGTTAAAAGTACCGGCTTTTATCGGAACAAGGCAAAGCATATAATTGAGGCAAGCAACGCACTATTGAGTGTTCATGGCGCAGAGATGCCTTCAGATATTGATGAGCTGACTAGGCTCTCAGGAGTCGGCCGCAAGACCGCCAATGTAATACGCACACATATTTTCAAGCTTCCCAGTGTCGTAGTAGATACTCATGTTAAACGTATCTCTAATAAGCTTGGCTTTACAAAAAATACTAACCCGGATAAAATTGAGCAAGACTTAATGAAAATACTTCCCAAAGCTAAGTGGAGCGATTACAATATACAGGTAATCGCCCTCGGCAGGGCTATATGTAAAGCACCTACTGCAAAATGCGATGAATGTTTTATGACGCATTTATGTAAGTTTTATTCAGCTAAGAAGTGAGGCTAATACTGTATTAGATGGAGGAATATCTTTATTTGAAAATAACAAATAATGATGTGATTTTGCGCTACATAAAAAAAGATGACATTGAAGACTACAAGATATGGACAACCGTAGAAACGCAGTGGTGCGATTGGGACGCACCCTGGGAAGATGATGATTGGGGCGAATTTCTCCAGCGGCAAAAAGATTCCCTTCATAATACGCCCGAAATATTTTACAAGCTTGAAATAGATATACTTTCAGGGCAACATATCGGCTGGGTTTCGTCCTACTGCATTGATGGAAATGAAGGCAAAAGAGCTATTGGTATAAATATTGTACCGGTTGGCAAAGGATATGGTGAAAAAGCCTTATCCCTCTTCATGGCGAACTTGTTTATTTACGCTGATAAAAACATTCTGTATACACAAACATGGTCAGGTAATACTCCAATGCTTCGCCTAGCTGATAAGATGTGGAATTGTCGAAACTGAGCGTGTCAAAAGTATTCGTGAAGTTAGAGGCGAAAAATTTGATGCTCTCACATTCTCAATTCAAATGGAAGCTTTTTGGGGTAGATATCCTTTTCTGAACGAGGTGATAAAATGATACGGCTTACAACAGAAAGACTCCTAATCCGTGACCCCTTACCTACAGACATTAATGATTGGCATCGTCTTTTATCCGACCCAAAAACAATGTACTATCTTCCGGATATTCTGACGCACACACTCGAGGAAAGTCTGGAAAATCTTAGTACCGCCATTAACGAAGCAACAAGCCTAGATAGAGAAAAATTTTTCCTCACGATCGTTCACCGTGAAACTGGCGAATTTATCGGCACAATAGGCTACACTGTAGCAGAAACCACACCTCTTGGCAAATTTGTTGATACCGGCTACTTTATCTTACCGGAACACCACGGTAAGGGTTATCTTACGGAGGCACTGCGAAAATTAATCTGCTTTGCCTTTGAGACGGACAATGTTTTTCGCATAAGCACCGGTTGCTTAGCTGAAAACCTTGCATCTGAGCGTGTTATGCAAAAATGTGGACTTATAAAAGAGGCTGAGAGAAAGTCCTATACTTGGCATGATGGGCAAATGAAAGACCGCGTTGAGTATCGTTTGTTAAAAGATGAGTGGGTGGCGCGCACAGAAGTAATGGATGATAGTTTTTGGTTGGCACTAGACAATCTTGTTGCGGAATCTGAAATCGTTATCGACAGGCCGGCAGGCAGTACACATCCTCACTACACTGAATTTATATATCCTCTTGACTATGGTTACCTTAAAAATACAAGCTCGATGGATGGTGACGGAATTGATATTTGGCGCGGCACTGATACTGGTGAAAAAATTAGTGCCATTATTTGTGCTGTTGACTTATTAAAGCGTGACAGCGAAATCAAATTATTAATCGGGTGTACTGAAAAAGAGAAAATAACTATTTGCCAAGCGCATAATGCGTCTGCGTTTATGAAAGGTGTGCTAATTAGAAGGTCTTAATTTTTTAGGTAATTTACTTACTTAACCTACAATGTTTTTGGTTGATTTTCCCATCTTCTTTAGGGTATAATCATACTTATACTGTTTCTTAGTTAAAATACAACAGTATAAGGTCACAGAAGGAGATGAAAACTTCATGAAAAACTTACTAGATCCACGGCAAGTAAAAATGATGCTTCCGTATTTTTTTCTTGCTTTAGCAGTTATAATAGCTTATAGGCTTGTTAGTGAATTTCAAATGTTTGTTGATTTTGGCAGACGTATTTGGGACATTATTGTACCTTTCTTCTATGGTTTTTTGCTTGCATATATTTTAAGTATACCTGCTGGTGCATTACAAAAGCTTATAGGTAAATGTAAAATCACTTCTATCAACAAGAGGAGAAAAGCAATCAGTATCGTCAGCGTTTACTTACTATCCATATTTTTGGTTTACTTGCTATTGAATCTTGTTATTCCATATATATATTCCAGCATTGCTCTGTTTATTGCTAACTCACAAAGCTATTATGAAAGCCTCCTTCAGTTTATAGACTATATTAACAATCTAAATATTTTAAACGAACCTATTAATGTAGATGCTCTTCTAGGTGATTTACTTGCCTCACTAGGCACTGTTGTAGATTTATCGTTGCCGTTTGACGCTATTTTTGGTTTTACTACTACATTGTTTAGAGGCTTTTTGGCATTGATCTCATCCATTTATATTTTATTTGAAAAAGATAAATTTAAAGCTTTTCTTAGTAGACTTGTTGGGATAATCTTCTCTTATAATGTTGCTAGTGCAATACTTAAATATTCAAATAAAACAAATAACTATTTCAAACGCTATATCTATACGCAAACTATAGATGGGTGCATTCTAGGCACCATCGTAGGAATTACATTGCATTTTCTTGGCTCCCCATTTGCTTTAACACTGGGTATTTTTCTAGGCGTTATTAATTACATTCCCTATTTCGGGTCAATTGTCGGCACTCTTGTTGCTGTAATTATAGTTCTGATCACGCAAGGAGCGGGTACTGCGCTTATAGCTGGCATTATCCTTATCATCATTCAGCAGCTGGACGGAAATGTTCTTCAGCCAAAGCTTATGGGCGAGTCTTTCAAAATGAGCCCTCTCCTCATAATCATAAGCATAACGGCAGGCGGAGCTTTTGCTGGGGTTTTAGGTATGATAGCAGCTATTCCTATTGTGGCTGTATTGAGAGACACATTAGTTGATTTTTTTGCATATTTGGAGAGCAAGCGCGCATAACCCCAATGATAATATTATGGAAAAGTATTACCAGAATTGAGCCGCACCTTTCTTGTGAACTAAATTACTGATGATAAAGAGTGTGTTAAGCAAATTTTTACACATTGCCAAAGGACATAAAAAAATAAGGAGGCATGACATGGATTTTCGTAAGTTTTTATCGGATTTTATTGAGAGCAATTCAGTTGATTTTACCAATATTTCTGACGAAATTTGGGGATTTGCGGAGCCTAGGTTTAGAGAATACAAGTCCTCTAAGCTGCAACAAGATTATATGAAAGAAAAAGGATTCAGCGTTGTATCAGACTTGGCTGGGCAAGAAACTGCGTTTATAGCTGAATACGGCAGTGGCAAGCCTATCATAGCTTTTTTAGGTGAATTTGACTCGCTTTCAGGCCTTTCTCAGGAAGCGGATGTAGATGCACACACGCCAATCTCACCTGGCGGCGAAGGCCATGGCTGCGGTCATCAGATTTTGGGTGCTGCCGCCCTTGCTGCTACTGTAGCTTTAAAGGAGCTTATGATTCAGAACAATCTTGCTGGTACTATCCGCTATTACGGCTGCCCCGCCGAGGAAAATGCCGGTGGCAAGGGCTATCTTGTGCGTGACGGTTTCTTTAATGATTGCGACTTGGCTCTTACATGGCACCCTGGTACTGTAAATAAAGTCACAGGAAGCGGTTCTTTAGCTAATTTCCGCGTGTTCTTCGATTTTCACGGCACAAGCGCACATGCGGCAGGTGCACCCCATTTAGGACGGTCCGCACTTGACGCTGTCGAGCTTATGAATGTTGGCGTTAATTACATGAGAGAGCATATGATTTCTGATGCACGAGTACATTACGCAGTTACAGATACTGGAGGCACGGCTCCCAATGTTGTTCAAAGCTACGCACAAGTCCTCTATGCAATCCGGGCTCCTAAAGTTGTTATGGTCAAGGAGCTTTTTGAGAGAGTTTGCGATATTGCCAAAGGTGCTGCGCTCATGACTCAGACCAAGGTTGACATTCGCCAAGTCGCCGCTTATTCCGACTACATAGGTAATGACTCGATTGCTATGAAACTAGATGCAAACCTTGATTATTTTTTGCCTCTTGATTATTCTCAAGAAGAAATCCAGTATGCTAATAAATTTAAAAATGTCATAACGGATCTCGATAAAGCCAATTTAAAGCATTTTGCCGAGTATTTAGTCGGAAAACAAAAGGCTAAGGAGATAGTAAATGAGCCACTCTTTAACTTCCGTGCGCCATATAACCCGTGCGCCAAATCTGGCGGCTCAACAGACGTCGGCGATGTAAGTTGGGTCGTGCCAACCGGGCAATTTAATACTGTAACATGGGCAGCCGGAACAGCTGGGCACTCTTGGCAGGCCGTTGCACAAGGCAAGTCTTCTATAGCGCATAAGGGGTTACTTCTAGCCGCAAAGGTTCTGTCTTGTACGGGTTATGAGTACCTAACAGATATGAAACTTATAGAAGAAGCAAAAGAAACATGGACCCAAATGCTGGATGGGGAGACGTATCCTAATCCTCTCCCTCCGGATTTGAAGCCGGGACAGTGGTAAGAGATGACAAAAAGGTGGTGAAGTCACTTTTTTCAGCTTACTTGCGGTACTAATTACATGTGCTGAATTTATGCCTATGGCAAAATCCACTTTTTGGAGATTCCAGTTCCATCAGTGAACCGGATAAAGTATCCGGCAGCACATTTTTCCGGAGCAAAAATTTAGAGCCCGGACGAAGTAAATGCCATTGACTCTCGACATTACTTCGTCCGGGCAAATATTTCGTGGATTGTAAATAAAGCGATATTTAAAATCAAGCTTATCGGCAGTTTTCAGCGCATTTGTTAAGCCAAACACTTTTTTTGCTTATGATTTCTCCGCCTTCAAAATAAAAGATAGTGGGCAACCCATATTATTATATATGTCAGTCATACCAACATCATAATCGTATTCATTAAATCTAGTTATCCGCATTCCTTTTGAAGATATAGCATTTATTATATCTGACAAAGTGTGAGAAAAGCTTGTAAATGTCTTCGACTTATACTCCCTCGACATATAATTCATCCCGTTATTTTGAAGCCACGGTTCTTTCCTAAAATACGAAAATGCTAATTTATCTAAGTTGTTAGGATCAAATTCATCCTCACCGGGTATTGGCAGCATATTCTCAAAAGGATGAATATCATTCATAACGAGTGATCCGTTGTTTTTCAAGCACTTCCCTACTTTATCAAAAAATAAGTTCAAATCTTTAAACCAGCATATTGCTCCAACTGTTAGGATGATAACGTCAAATTGATTATAATAACTCTCCGGTATATCTAAAATATTGCACACAATAAATTCACAATTCTCAATGCCGGCTTTCTCGGCAGTATATTTTGCCTGCCCTATTATATTTTCCGCAATGTCAAACCCGACAGCGCTACCCACGCCCATATCCATAAGCGATAAAATCTCCCGCCCGTTATTGCAGCAAAACTGTGCCACTGTTTTGCCGTAGAAGTCTATCTTTTCAAGTTCTTCTTGCATATCTGTGTTAAAAAATGCAAGTCGCTCGCTTTTCAATTTTATATGATTTTCGTCACCCCAGCAGGGTTTCCGATTTTCAAAGCCCTCTTCCCAAGCAGCTTTGTTGTTTTTTATGTAGTCCATTGTTTAACTCCTTCCACTAGTCACTTTACATACCTAAATCACTTTAAAACAGACCAAAGCGAAGCAGAAAAGCTCAGGTTTCTATGAGTTTTCTGATTTAAAATTGATTTTGAATAGTGTACACTTTTATCAATCTACTCGACAATTATTAACAACTTATGGCGCCTATTTCCTATATGATATAGTCATCAATAAAAACATACCCCCAACCTAAATTAAGTGGCTGGGGGTACTATTACAATTAAACTATACAGGCATAACCTCATCGCTTGCTAAGAAGCAAGAAACAAAGTGACCCGGCGAAACCTCAACAAGCGCAGGCTCGGAAGTTCTGCATTTTTCCATACAGTCGTTACAACGTGGTGCGAAGCGGCACATATTTGGAGGCTCAATAGGAGAAGAAACCTCGCCTCTAAGCAGTATACGCTCCATTTTCGTATGGATGTCAGGAATTGGTATAGCGGAAAGAAGTGCTTTCGTATACGGATGAATCGGATTTGCAAACAATTCTTCCGCAGGTGCTTTCTCAATCATTCTACCAAGGTACATAACGGCTATGTCGTCTGAGAAATGGTTAACTACAGACAAGTCATGAGTTATGAACATATACGTAAGGCCCATAGACTGCTGAAGGTCTTTCATTAGGTTAAGTATCTGTGCTTGGATTGAAACGTCAAGTGCAGAAACAGGCTCGTCGCAAACGATGAATTTTGGCTCAAGCGCTAAAGCACGCGCAACGCCGATACGCTGACGTCTTCCGCCGTCAAGTTCGTGCGGATAAGTATTAACAAGGCGCTCAGCAAGACCTACTATATCCATAATTTCTAGGACTTTATCCATGCGTTTATTCTTATCGGTAATGATTTTATTAAGCTTCAAAGGCTCAGAAATAGTCTGGGCAACTGTTTTACGAGGATTCAAAGATGCAAACGGGTCTTGGAATATAATCTGCATATCCTTACGCCTATTACGCATTTGCTCTTTATTAAGAGCAGCAACATCCTGTCCCTCGAATAGCACTTGTCCTCCATTTGGTTCAAGAAGCCTAAGTATTGCACGTCCTAAAGTTGATTTACCGCAACCAGATTCACCAACTATACCTAATGTTTTTCCACGCTCAATAGTAAAGGAGACATCATCAACAGCGTGAAGCATACCGCGCTTAGTTTTAAAATATTTTTTTAAACCTTTTACTTCTAACAATGGTTTGCTCATCTGTTAATCACCTTCTCCCCGTTAATATTTTGCTCGTTATAGAGGTGGCATTCTACATAATGCCTGTCGTTTCTAAACACTTTTTTCGGTCTTTCTTTGGAGCAGATATCCATTACATAATCACATCTTGGGTGGAATGGACAACCGCTTGGAAGATCGCTTGGGTCCGGCATCAAGCCTTTGATAGGCTTAAGCTTAGCTTGCCTATCAGTAAGGTTAGGCAATGAATTGAACAAACCTTCCGTATAAGGATGCTTCGTATTATCGAAAACATCTTCAAGATTACCATGCTCAATAACTCTACCTGCATACACAACCGAAACTGTATCACAAATCTCAGCAACTATACCAAGGTCATGAGTTATCATAAGCATTGAAGTATCATACTTCTCACGAAGCCCCTTCATCATCTCAAGAACCTGCGCTTGAATTGTAACATCAAGAGCTGTGGTAGGCTCGTCAGCTATAAGAACGCTTGGGCTACAAGCTAGAGCTATAGCGATAACAACACGCTGCTTCATGCCGCCCGAGAACTGGTGAGGATATTCACTGCCGCGAGTGCCGGGAATACCTACAAGCTCAAGCATCTCACGTGCTTTTGTTATAGATTCTTCTTTTGTAACTTGCTCATGGCGCTCGATAACTTCCGCAATCTGCTCTTCAACAGTGAAAACTGGATTCAAGCTTGTCATCGGGTCCTGAAAAATCATAGAAACAGACTTGCCTCTTATGCTTTCCATTTCCTTTTCTGTTTTCTCAAAAATGTTTTCCCCATTAAGTTTAATTGTACCGTCAACTATTACTCCCGGAGGATCCGGAACGAGCCTAAGTACAGACAATCCTGCTGTAGTCTTGCCTGCGCCCGTCTCACCAACCAGGCCAAGGGTTTTTCCTTTTTCGATATATAAATCCAAGCCATTAAGTGCATGAACAGTTCCGTCATGCGTGCGGTATTCAACAACGAGGTTATCGATTTCTAAAGCCATCCTTCTATTATCAGAAACATTGCTCATTTACATACTCCTTGTCTTTCCCCGACATGAAAAATCGGTTTTTTAGGTATTTATTGATGCTATCTAATTATTCATTAAGTTTTAAGTCTCGGGTCAAGTGCATCCCTAAGACCGTCGCCAAGAAGGTTTATGGATAATACTGTGAGCATTATCGCAAGACCCGGGAAGAACGCTAAGTAAGCATGGTCACGTATAAACGTTCTTGAAGCTGCGAGCATTCCGCCCCACTCTGGCTCCGGCGGTTGAATACCTAGCCCAAGGAAGCTCATGCCTGCTATACCAAGGATCATACCTGCAACAGATAATGTAAACTGAACCATGATAGGTGCCAAACAGTTAGGTAATATGTGGCTCGTTATAATTGTATGCGACTTTGCACCGATAGCTTTAGCAGCTTCTATATATTCAACTTCTCTGATTGTAAGAACCGGACCACGAACAACCCTAGCAAATACCGGACAACTCGAGGCTGTCAAGGCTATAATCAAATTATTCGTACTGGGGCCTAATGCCGCTACAATGGTTATAGCCAAAAGAATACCGGGTATCGCCTGGAAAATGTCCATGATACGCATTACAACATTATCGTAGACCCCACCGAAATAACCGGCTGTAGATCCGATAGCACCACCAACAAGAAGTGAGAACCCTACTATTCTAAGAGCTATAGATAATGACGCACGCGAACCCCAAACAACTCTGGCAAACACGTCACGGCCTACATCGTCAGTTCCCATTATATGTTCAGCTGATGGTGGCTGAAGTCTGTTTTGCACATTAATTCTAATAACGTCTTGCTCATAATCAAAAAACAATGGTGCGGTTATAGCCATTAGGCAAAGAAGTATAAAAACTACAAGTCCTAATACGGCTGGCTTACTTTGTTTTAATCTACGCCAAATATCGGCCCATTGGCTTTTCTTCTTAGCCTTGGCTTCTACATTTTGATTTTCACTCATATACAGTTTTACCTCCTATCTGTATTGCGCCCTGATACGCGGATCAACAAAAGCGTATGCAAGGTCTACAAGAAGATTTATTACAGCGAAGCACAGAACAAACATAACCATACAACCTAAAACCATCGGATAATCACGAGCTAGTATTCCATTCATAATGAGACGTCCGATTCCTGGCCATGCAAAAACATTTTCAGTTATAATGGATCCAGTAAGGAGAGCTCCCATCTGTATACCTAAAATCGTTAAAGTTGGTATAAGTGCATTACGTATGGCGTGCTTACGGATAACTTTACCGTTTGAAAGACCTTTTGAACGTGCTGTTCTAATATAGTCTTGTCTGATAACTTCTAGCATGGATGAACGAGTCGTACGCGCCATTGCTGCCATCATACCCGTACCAAGAGTTATACCCGGCAAAACAACCGAATTCCACTGGTTTGCACCGGACGATGGGAACCAGCCGAGCTCCAAAGCGAAGAATAAAACAAGGAGCAGTCCAAGCCAGAATACAGGCATAGATATACCGAGCAGAGCAATGAACATACTCACGCCGTCAATCCAAGTGTTTTGCTTAACCGCAGATATAATTCCTATCGGGAACGCTATCAGAAGCGAAAATGAGAGTGCTGCTGTCGCTAGCTGAATCGTATACGGGAACCTTGACATAACCTCGTCAGTAATAGATACGTTTCTGGTAAACGATGTTCCAAAGTCACCCATAAAAACGCGCGTAATATAATTAAAATACTGAATGAGTATAGGGTCGTTAAGACCATGCATCTCGTTCCATTCCCAAATCGCCTCTGGAGTAGCATCCTGACCCAATGCAAATGTAGCCGGGTCACCGGGCGCAAGGTGTAAAATCATAAAAACTATGAATGTACATCCAGCGACAACGGGGATTAAAGCCAAAAGCCTTTTAATAACATATTTCCACATATTTTCTCCTCCTTTTGACGTTATCTCTAACGCTAAATATGCAAAAAAATTTTGGTGCATTTATTAAATAACACGCAAGTAACGTGTATGTATATAGTCAACTCACATAAAAGCTTTCGTGACGTGTATTGGCCTATAGTAAACTTTTGAATTATAAAAGTAATATCTCCAAAAATTTATTTTTCTTCACTTGCGCGATTGTTTTTATAGATAATGAGAAACCCTAATGCTTTGTTGCAAAAACATTTAGCGACTGTATAAAAATAATTTGCACTATATTTATTTCAAAATCACCTTGAGAGATTCTTTTTGAAACAAAAGTGCAACTAATATTTACACATTGCTTATAAAGCTATTTTAGGTCGTTATCTTACTTAAAAACAAATTAAAAAAATGCTATATGTATTATGTAATAACTATAAAAAATTATACAAATCTCCGCCCTACCCTAAAGAATAGGGCGGAGATTAAAAACTTAGAAAATATTAACTAAAAACTATTAATTACTATCTCCACCACATCATGTTTAAATTAAGACCGCCTTGTGGGCAAAGCTCAGGAACAACAAGGTTTGAATTCCAAGCTCTTAAGTGCGATCCCATGTACATAGGTATATGTGGAGTGTATGTGTTTGCGATTCTAGCAATTTCCTGATAAATTGCAAGTCTTGCATTTGCATCTACTGTTCTAAGACCTAAATCAATCCAGTAGTCCATCTCTTCATTTTGGAAGTTACTTCTGTTAGATCCGCCCGGTACAGCCTGGCTGCTATGAAGAACGCCACGTACATAACCTAAGAAAGTAGCTGAGCTGAAGCCACCGAAGCCCGTTTCAAAGTCACCCTGCTGAGTTCTCTCTAAAGTAGTTGCAAGGTCATTCATTTCAACTTCAACATGTACGCCAATTTCTGCAAGGTTCGCTTGAACAACTTCACCCATACGTCTTCTCTCATCGTTAGATGCGATCATAGAGAAAGTTATGTCAGCAGGATCAACTCCGGCTTCAGCTAATAACGCAAGTGCACCTTGTGGGTCAAAGCTGTGTATGTTTACATAAGGATCAAAGCCCGGGAATATAGTTGGAACGTTTGCATATGTTGGGAATCTAAGGCCTTCCATACCAACTAGGATAACAGCTTCTATATCGACTGCCATAGAAAGTGCGCGTCTTACTCTGTAGTCTGCAAACATATCAAGATCATTGTTCATAAGTAATTTGCTATGAACAGTTCCTGCATACATTTCCATATGGATGTCTGGATGCTCATGCATTCTGGGAACGTCCGGAGGAGCAACATATACATTGAAATCGCCTTCACCTGTTTCAAGTGAAATTGTCCTTGAAGTTGGCTCAGGGATAATTCTCCAAGTTACATACTCTACTCTGGCAGCTCTGTCAGGATTGAAGTAATTTGGATTAGCATAACTATGGATACTGTCGCCGGCTCTCTGGTGGTCAAAAATAAACGGACCGGTACCAATAACAACTGTCTCAAAGTCGCTACCCGCGTCGAGCAAAGCTGCTGGCATTACAAAGTTGCTATGATGATTCAAGTCTTGGAAAAGCATAGCGTTTGGCTCTACAGTGTCAATGCGAATTGTTAAATCATCAAGCGCTTCAAAGTAAGCGATACTTGCACGAGATGCTGCACCTTGCGGGAACTGACGAACAAATTCCCAGCTTCTGATGAAGTCATGCGCAGTTACTATTGTTCCATCATGGAACTGAATGCCTTCATGAAGAGTAAACTCAAATACCGTGTCACTAACGGCTACATAGCTAGCAGCCAAATTAGGTACTGAACTAAGGGTATCTGCACAAAGTCTGAAAAGTCCGCTATAGTGCATGTTATTCATGTAAGCTCCAGCTACAGCATTATGCTGACCCGGAGCTACTGAAGGTGGCTCATTTTGCGTAACTACAATGATACCTCTGCCAAGACCAGCATCAGCTGGCGGTGGCTCTGGTGGTGGCGGTGGTGTGCCTTGATCCGTCGTCTGCCCGCCTTGTTGAGGAGGTGTTACGTCCTGTGCCGTAGGTTGGCAAGCAGCCAATGTGCCAATCAAAAAGGCACCGACTAACGCTACACCTAAAATCCTTTTTTTCATAAACCTTTTCACCCCTTAATAAAATAGTTACTTTGCTTTCTTTGTTTTTGTTCTTTTATACTGAACTACCTCATAATGCAAGTAGACAATATACTTAACTAAATCCTAAAAGCATTCTCAAAGACAAATTATGTATATACCTTATGACATGTAATTTAAAAAAATACAATTAAGTTTGTCAATAAAACAGCTCAAGCTTCAGTTACAAAAACACAACTTTACTCATTATACCGACCAATTGTTACAAAACAATTACGAAACTCAATTTTTCTTTTTTTTTGTGCGAATTAACCAAAAATTGATGCCCAAAATATACAACTTGCACAAAAAACTTGATAAAAATTATCTAGCCTCCGAATCGTTTTAGATTTGAAGACTAGATAATAAGCTTTACTCATGTCCGAACTACTCAGTCCAATAAACCATGTTTAAGTTAAGAGCTCCTGTCGCATGGACCTCAGGAACTACAAGGTTCGAGTTAAACGCTCTAGTTACCATGCTCAAGTAATTAGGAATAAATCCAACGTGCTCATTAGACAATCTTGAAACTTCCTCAAGTATAGCAACTCTTGCAGCTGTGTCAATTGTAGCTATAGCTTCATCAATCAAATCAGTAATTTCTTGATTGTTCATACGGCTTCTGTTTGGTCCATTAATAGAAGCTGTATGTGATGTGCTTCTAAAGAATGTGAGTATATTGCTAGCTGTAAAGCTACCGAAAGCCGCTTCATAATCTTCTGACGCTGTTACCGTCAGCCAGCTCGCCAAGTCTATCATAGCGATACTAACTTCTATACCAATATCAGCAAGGTTAGCTTGGACAACTTCTCCCATGCGCCTTGCTACCTCATTGCTTGCAAGAATTTCAAACTGTATGCTCGCAGGATCAATACCATGCTCTGAAAGTAACGCTACAGAAGCCTCAGGATCAAATTCTCTCGTTCCTTCAAGTGATGAGCCTGCAAACACAGTCGGCATATTCGCCCACGTAGGAATCGCAAATCCATCCAAGCCTGCGAGCACCATAGCTTCTTTGTCGAGCGCCATATGAATCGCACGTCTCACATAAACATTATCAAAAGGAGGATGCTCATTGTTAAGAAGCAAGAAATTATGCGCAGTTCCCGCAATCATCTCAACCGTAATATTTGGGTCATCCTGCATTCTTGGGATATCGGCAGTAGCTACTTCTACAATAAAGTCCACTTCCTGGCCTTCAAGAGCTATCGTTCTAAGAGAACCCTCTGGTATAATTCTCCAATGAACATACTCAACTCTAGCAGCTCTTTCCGTATCGAAATAATCTTCAAACCTTGTAAACGTTAATGAGTCACCAAGTCTCCAATCATCAAATACGAACGGGCCTGAGCCTATCGGCTCTGCAGAGAAGTCATGACCAGCTTCAATCAAAGCTGCAGGCATTATAAAGTTACCCTGAAGAGTTAGATCGAACAAAAGCATGGCGTTTGGCTCGCCTGTGTCAAGTATGAAAGTGTATCTGTCGACTACCTCAGCGTCAACAACGCTGCCGTGAGAAGCTCTTGCATAAGGAAGAGTCCTAACATAATGCATAGAAGCAACAACGTCGTACGCTGTCATTTCTTCACCATTGTGGAACAAAATGCCTTCATGAAGCGTGAACTCAAACAGAGTGTCGCTGATAGCCCTCCAGTTTGCCACTAAGTCAGGCACAGGCTCCAATGTTTCATGGTCAACTCTAAAGAGTCCATTGTGTGTAAGAATGTTTTTATAGCCACCGGCTACCGATGTATGCCTAGCAGGCGCAACCGATGGAGCCTCATTTTGTGTAGCCAATATGAGACCTCTTGATATTTCTGCAACTTCCGCCGCAGGTACCTCTTCCGGCGTTGTGCCAGGAGATGCCTCTGCCTGTGCAGTCGGCGTCGTTGTCTCAGGCTGTTCAGTTGGAGTACATGCTGATAGAGCTCCTACTAATAAAACTCCCGTTAATGCCATGCCTAAAATTCTTCCCTTTTTAATGACAATCACCTCTCAATTATTAAAATATAAATATCTTTGTATTATAGTATATGAATCTCCGCTATGCAAGTAGCAAAGTCCTAACTATCACTTGGTAATTCCTGTATTATAAAGAACAATTGTTACAAAATTGTTACGCAGTTCATAAAATGATCTTTTTTGTGATAAATTACCAAATACATTAGGAAAAATTTAACATATCATACAGAATTAACAAAAGCATCTCTTTATTTTAGCCAGCATTATCTAATAACGTCTGTTGAGTCTCTTAGGCTACCTGCGACTACTACTATTTTTACCTCTTGCTACTTCGATATTAACCTTTGAACCTCTAATTCTGCTGTTTTTCATCTTCTTTATAATATTCCTGGCTTGAGTCTCAGGCACATCGACAAATGTATGTTCGTCATATATGTCAATATTCCTTATATCGCGCCCGGCAATTCCTGACTCATTTGCTATTGCTCCTAGTATGTCCCCTGCACGAACTTTCTTATTCTTACCTATATTAATGAAGAGCCGCACTAAATTGCTCATACCTTTGGGCTTGCTTTGCCTTGACTTTGCTTCTTTTTCGAACGAATAATTTTCGTCAAAGTTTGCTGCTGATTTTATATCCTCAGAAAGCCCCGTTTTTATAAGAGCCGCCGCTATATCCATAGATGTCAAATCATGCTCAGCTATCATGTCTTCAACAATATCAATATATTTATCTAACTCGCCCTCTTTTATTGTTTGAGTAATTTCTTCAATAAAGTTTAGACGTTTCAGCCCCTTAATATCATCCAATGTAGGAAGCGGCTCTCGCACAATTTTCGCTCCGGTGTGTCGCATTATATCTCTTAGCTTATAAATTTCTCTCCCGGCTATAAAGGTGTATGCCTTCCCAGTTTTGCCAGCGCGCCCTGTTCTACCTATTCTATGAACATAATACTCGTCGTCCTGAGGCAAGTCAAAATTAAAAACTACACCTATATTGTTGACATCAATACCTCTGGCTGCTACGTCTGTTGCTACAAGAATCTCTAAAGTACGATTTCGAAATTTCTTCATAACCATATCTCTTTGAGCCTGTTTAAGATCCCCATGCAGACTCTCGGCAAAGTAGCCCCGCTCCTGTAGTGCCTCTACAACCTCATCAACTCGTCTTTTCGTGTTGCAAAAAACCAGCGAAAGCTCCGAGCTTGACACGTCCAGTATACGGCACAATGCTTCAAGCTTATCTCTTTCACGCACTTCAAAATAAGCTTGATAAATACTAGGCACTGTAACAAGTTCCTTAGGCGTAACTCTTACGTGCACCGCATCCTTTTGATAAGTCTTAGTAAGGTCTAATATAGCCTTTGGCATTGTTGCAGAAAACAAGACCGTTTGACGATCTTCTGGCGTTTTTTGCAGTATAGTCTCAATGTCTTCACGGAAACCCATATCAAGCATTTCATCCGCTTCATCCAAAATAACCATTTTTATAGCGTCAAATTTAATTGTGCGCCTTCGCATATGATCCATTACACGCCCCGGAGTCCCTACGACTATCTGCACTCCTCTTTTAAGGGCAAGTATCTGTCTGTCAATCGGCTGCCCGCCATATATAGGCAACACTTTCAAATCATCCCTATATTTGAGCAGTTTCCGAAGCTCTTCGCAAACCTGTATGGCAAGCTCTCTAGTCGGGCACAGTATAAGGCTTTGAACGCGCCTATCCGCTCCGTCAAGCAGTTCAATACAAGGAATACCGAATGCAGCGGTCTTTCCCGTACCTGTTTGGGACTGGCCAAGAACGTCCTGTCCACCCATAATTAGCTCAATCGAGCGTGATTGAATCGTCGTCGCTTCCTTGTATCCTAAGTCTCTAATTGCACGAAGCGTCGCCGGTGATAAGTTCATTTCTTCAAATTTCAAATTAATCATTAAATATTCCTTTCATAATGCCAATTAGCATTGCATAAGTTAACATAATCAAGTATAATCTGAGTCGGTTCTAGGTGTGGGAACTCTAGATTTCTCTGTATAAATACACAATGTTGTATTATAACAGATTATTTGGGGATTCACAAGGCTTTTATACACGATATATTATGGGAATTTATTATTAGGTATAGATAGGGTGAAAATATATATGACAATTCCTCAAGCAGCAATACTCGGCTTAGTCCAAGGTTTGACTGAGTTCTTGCCTGTGTCAAGTTCTGGTCACTTGGCTATTATGCAAGGATTGTTTGGCTTAGATACTCACAATCTTATTGCCTTTGACGTTCTTGTACATATGGGAACATTGGTTCCTGTTATTATTGTTTTTTGGGAAGAACTTTGGAAACTTATTAAAAAGCCCATCCAGAAGATGACACTCCTTTTAGCGATAGGCACTTTGCCTGCGGTTATCGGCGTACTTGCCTTAGGGGATTCGCTGGATATCATTTTTAGCGGCGGGCTGCTCTTGGCGGCAGCATATGTTGTTACGGGGGTACTACTTAGATTTTCCGACAGCTTAGATACAGGGAGAAAACGCAGTGAAGGCATAAGCTTTTTCGACGCTTTATTTGTAGGCATTGCTCAAATGTTTGCTATTGTGCCCGGTCTTTCGCGTTCAGGCACTACCATAACAGCCTCTCTTTTTAGAGGCTTTGACAAAAGCACTGCGGCTTCATTTTCATTTTTATTATCAATCCCTGCGATATTGGGTGCTTTCGTGTTTCATTTTGACGATATCTTTAGAGGGGATGTTATGGCAGAGACTGTAGGCTTTGCTGCAGGGCTTACGGGCTTTTTTGCGGCCATGACGAGTGGATATATTGCTATAAAAATTATGCTGCGGCTAATTAAGACCAAAAATCTAAAAGTTTTTTCGTACTATGTGTTCGCACTGGCAGCTTTTCTAGTGATTGACCATTTTGTACTTGGTATTGTTTTTTAAGCGATAGACCTATACCATTTTAAATAGATTTGGAAGCAAATATTAATGAAATGCTAGGTTGCACTGGCAAGACTGGACACCAATTTACCTCTCGGCCTTATTAGTCGGATGCCCAAAGCACGGCTTTCTAAGTAGATTATAAAACTTGTTCCATGGTACTGGAATTGGGTTTCTATTAGATCTTATAATAGGAGTGTTGTTACTAATGAAGAAATTCATCTACGAGTTTAAAGAATTTGCCATTCGAGGAAATGTGATGAGCCTTGCTGTCGGCATGATTATTGGGCTTGCTTTCCAAGAAGTAGTGTCTTCTTTAACCGATAATATATTATCGCCAATCATTGGCATATTAATCGGGCATAATTTCGATTTTTTGGAACTCAATGTGCTTGGCATTACACTGCGCTACGGTGCATTTATTACCTCTGTGCTGAATTTTATCATTATGGCGTTTGTAGTATTTTTGCTCGTTCGCTTTATGAACAAATTACTTTCTATGGCAGAGCGCAAACAAAAACCAGAGACTACCAAACGCACTTGCCCTTTTTGTATGTCTGAAGTACATAGGGACGCTACTCGTTGTCAGGCGTGTACGTCTAATTTATAGTCAGAGTTAAAAACAAGCCTAATTCGCCTTTAAAAAGATACGATATATGTGTCCAGTAGCTAATTGTCACGGGCGTTTTTTTCCATGTTCAGAAAGGATGTTCTGTCATGACCACTGTTTATTTTGTCCGGCACGCAGAGCCGGATATTAGCGTACACGATGATCGCTTACGACCATTAGCACCTAAAGGGCAACGTGATACAGCTCTTGTTGCAAGGTATTTACATGATAAAAATATTGAAATTGTTCTATCTAGCTCATATAAACGTGCACTAGATACAGTCTTGCCTTTTGCAGATGCAATTGGTATACAGGTTGAAACAATTGAAGATTTCAGAGAACGTAAAGTAGACAGCGGATGGATAGAAGATTTTGATGCCTTTAAGAAAAAGCGATGGGATGATTTCACTTATAAATTATCTGATGGTGAATGCCATTTTGAAGTTCAGGAGCGAAATATATCGGCATTGAAATGCGTTTTAACGAACCATGAATGTAAAAGTATCGTCATAGGAACACATGGTACGGCATTGTCAATGATAATCAACTACTATGACAATGCCTATGGCTATGAAGACTTCGAAGAAATGCATCGCATATTTCCATGGTTAGTACAAATGGACTTTGACGGAAATGATTGTATGAGGATTATGAAAATTGACTTGTTTCAGCTACAACCTAATCAAATTCAAACATAGTTCTCCGAGAGTAATGAGCTTACAAAAGTAGAATTAAAAGCTCTCGTATTGTTGTCGAGCGTATTTTGCATTTTTTGAGAGCCGTAATTTAGACTTATTTTAAACCCCATTAAACAGGGCTTGAAGTCTCCTTGTTTTATGGGGTTTTATATAATTTAATAACCCAATAGCATTGAGTTATTAAAAGGTGTTGCTTAGTTAGGTACGCCCCACGCCACTCATCTCCGCATGACTCGTCTCGACGATATACTGCCCCGCATTTTCTGCGCTGCTACTCGCTTCATTCTCCAGGCAATTTTACAACGCTCCAATTGTCCTCATCTCGTGAATAATTCGATGCAAAAATGAGGGTATCAGCATAACATATAGGGATAGACGTAAAGATAATATAATTTAAGATTAATCAGTTTGGAGGATAAAACTTATGAGTCCAGATTTAACTAGAAATTCTGATTTCCAATTTGGTACTTGGATACCTTCTCTACAAATTGGAAATGGTATTATTCAAGGCCAATATATCGATCGAATTGGAAATTGGACAAGAATTGGGCATCAAATTTTCGTCAATGGATTTTTTAGACTAAATTACAATGAAGTGCAAGTTGAAGAGGCTCGTCAAAGAAATACGACAGTTCAAGAAATACGATTTGGCTCATTACCTTACGAAGCTAACAGTAGTTCATCAATTTTCAATTTAGAGGTCTCGAATAATCAATTTATACGAAATAGCCGACCGAGATTTTCTCAAGCTTGGGGTTCCAATGTAGAAACAGAAGTCTTATCTATTGGGGCAAGGAGTATTTGGGGTAGTCCACGCATGCGAGTTTATGCTAACGAACGCGCCATTACTGGGAATTTAAACAATGTAAATCGAATGCCAATCGCAACAGACTTATCTATTCAAGATTTGAGGCCTTCCACTCAAGGAGTCTTTATCGAAGTTCGAATTTCAGGCACTTACACAGCATTTCCTGATTTGTCAACTACAGATCCTGTAAATACACCTCCTCCAACCATTACGCAACCATCTCCGTCACCATTGCCCCCAGCGCCAACGCCTGAAATCACAGTAGGTTCTCAAGTACGCATTAATCAAACTGCACGTACATGGGCTACAGGTCAGAACATTCCAACATGGGTGCTAGGTCAAGTTTACACGGTTAGTCATTTAAGAAATTCCAATCGTGAACTCCTTTTAGGAGGAGTTAATTCTTGGATAAGAATTGAAGATGTTACCTTAGTATAAAAAACTTAAGCTACGCAGATTGAGAAGTTAAGGAAAGCATTGCAGAATAAAAAGAAAACGACCGGCTACTAAAACATGGTGCCAATGCAGTTATGCAGATTATAACCAAAAGCTGATATTCCTTATCGGACTTTGGTTATTTTTCGAGCGTAACATAAGTATCTAAATAAGATATGTTATGTTATTCCACCGGCGGCAAATTTTACTTTCGTTTGTCCATAACCATCTATTATGCTATTCGTATGTTTCAAATTACAACATAACCTTCCCGTCAAGAAACCTTATCTCAGATAGCTTTACTGATATGCCGTGCGGTTGCTCTACTAACAATAACAATTTACTTGTCCATTTGCATGGGGCTGTTACAAAACCTTATGTTGTCGGCAAAGAGGCGAACCAGCTTGAAATGATCGTATCTATAGAGTTCAAGCCCGCAGGTCTTTATGCCCTCACAGGCATAAGTCAAAATGAATTAACCGATAGAACAATTTCATTTGAAACAGTGAATACAGAATTTTCTAAATTGATCTCGGAAATGGTGAAGCCGAGATACTCACCGACTAAGAATCAAAAAGAAAACATTGGCAAGAACCATTTATGCACATATATCCAGGTGGCGATACCGACCCGAATTATTGCATCATTAAATTCACCACAAAGAGAGTATCACGGCACATTGATCATGAAGGTGCAGAGTTTACAATGTAGTTCGGCTCATATATTATAAATTTATGTGTTTTATAATCAAGCCACTTTAAAAGTGTCCAAGTAAAACGCAGGATTTTTTCTGCAAGGCAAAGAGCCGACAATAGGAACCCGTCGGTAAAGCGGAAGATACCCGTTGCACGCAGTGGGCGGCGCTTGCGCCGTTTTTGCCCGGAGTCGCCGAAAAACGAAGTTTTTTGGGGTGGGTCTAAGGCAAAAATTCTGAGACGTTTGCCCAAAGGCAAACTAGGTGGCACCGGCAAGAAGGCCGGACACCCGAAGGGTGGCTTTTAGCAACGCGAAAAGTGCTGAGGCACCAGCAAGCCTGGTCGCAAATGCTTCGCATTTACTGCTCGGCCTAGCATCCCGGAAGGCCGGACGCCCTCAGGAGTAACCGGAAGAAACCGGACACGCACAGCGTGGCTTTTGCCGTAGGCAAAAGTTTTGAGCGGCTTT
>Ga0131853_10001931_pt1 | contig 37018 bp, 28 predicted proteins | sample TergutLab28metaG_FD_92764 | JGI IMG/M metagenome (GOLD analysis project Ga0131853, IMG submission 92764) | Labiotermes labralis P1 segment gut microbial communities from Petit-Saut dam, French Guiana - Lab288 P1 (version 2) (version 2) | ecosystem: Host-associated > Arthropoda: Insects >... | reverse complement strand
TGCCAATTCTGTGGTAATATTATTCATGGGAAGTCCTCTTTTCTGTGAATTTTGTTCTCGACAAACATTATTCTAACAGATTGAGACTTCCTTTTCTATTTACACATACTATTTTACACTATCATTTTGAGCTATAAAATCATCCACAATTCACGAAAATCACCATTTGTGGATGAAATGCCTTGTCTTCGAGTGTTTCTAGCTATAAAATCATCCACAATTCACGAAAATCATCATTTGTGGATGAAATTATCACCAACTCAACTATTTTTCAACTATTAAACCATCTACATTTTGCAATTGCCTATAATATCATGTCGCCTTTATAATCAGAAGTATCACAAGGCGAAGCTCTTTATTCAAGTATAGCAGATTATGCCCCAAATTGCCACAGTTGACTTTTGAAAAAGGATTAGATATAATTGTAGTCAATTATTGTCGATTAAGAAGGAATGAGTTGCATGAAGAAAACACCAGTGATTTACATCATCGTTTCCATGTACATGATGTTGATATATTTGATTATATTCGGCATTAATGCTATTTCTTTCGGATTTGCCATGGATTTTGCCATTGCAGTCATTTTAAATATGAATTTAATGGTTGTTCCGACTTATTTAATTTATAAGGAAATCAAGGACGAGGGTAGGAAAAAAGTTATAAAGAATGTGGGTATTACCTTGGGTTCATCTGTTTTATTTACATTGATTTTCACTTTGACTATCTTTGATTTCACTCCGACTCCCGACATTGAAAATAGACATCTTATTTTGGTACATGGCAGTGTATTAAGTGTTAGCGAGCGAGAAGAGCGAGTGGGGGTGACTCATTTTGATCTTATCCTAGATCAATTGCTATCTGCCTTTGAGATTTATGAGGAAAATTACCATATCCCAGATTGGATTGGTGAAAATAATACCACTGTAAGAAGCTTGGGTGGTGAAATTGTTGCAGGTTATATCAGAAGAATTTTATCTGATAATTCAGAGGCAGAGATTTTGCTAATTGGGTATAGCCACGGTGGGAATGTTGCGAAAATAGCTTTGAATGTTTTAGAAGGTGAGATTGATTTTAGCCAAATTACCCTTGTCGGAACGGGAACACCTGCTTTTTATACTTATCAATTGAGCCCTGCTGTCCAAGAGAACTTAAATCATCATTTTAACTTTTATAACACGAGCGACGCTGTTCAAAATATCTTCGCGCTTTTTGGCAGTTCTGGTGACCGTATAGAGCTGGATGAGCATGAAATCGGGCGGGCACAACATGGTGCAACCAATGTGCAAGTTGAAACAGGCGTGATAACGGGATGGACCAATAATTGGTTCCAAAATGAGGCGCATAGTAGCATGAGAACTAGTGCAGAAATGTGGGATTATTATAAAATTCCGCTTATTCTTGAGGTGCTTGATGGGGAGATAAGTGAGTAAAAATATTTTTCTCCTCAAAAGACTAGAAAATTCTATCAAAATCTGCTAGAATATAGATTTGAAATGAGGTGTTTTGGAATGCCAAACGAACTTGAAACTAATTCTAATAAAATTGTTCAAGATGTAATCGAAATCATTGAGCAAGCAAAATCTAATGCGATTCGAAGTGTTGATTTTCAAAGGGTTCAAATGTACTGGAAGATTGGTGAAAGAATTGTTATTGAGGAGCAAGGGAGTAAAGAAAGAGCCGATTATGGAAAGCGCATTGTAGATAATATCTCAGTAGTTTTAAAAGAATCACATGGCAGTGGTTTTTCGAGAAGAGTATTGTATCAAGCAGTCCAATTTTTCAGAGCATATCCAATTGTGCACACACTGCATGCACAATTGAATTGGATGCAGTATCGACTCTTGTCTAGCATTACAGATGAAATCAAAAGAGAATATTATGAACTTGAGGCAATAAAAAACAATTGGACAGGAAGGGAACTTGAGCGGCAGATTAACTCGTTATTTTATGAACGACTTTTACTATCTACTGATAAAGAAACCATAATGGAAATTGCACGTTCTGAGCGACTACCTGAAAAGCCAGAAGAGATCATTAAAGATCCAATGTTTTTGGAATTTTTAGGTCTGGAAAATCGCCCAACCTACCGTGAAACTGAATTAGAAACTGCATTAATAGAGCATTTAGAAGAATTTTTACTGGAACTGGGAAATGGTTTTTCATTTGTAGCTCGGCAAAAGCGAATTACACTAGAGGATGATGAATTTTTTATCGATTTAGTATTTTATAATCGATTGCTCAGAACACATGTCCTTGTAGAAATCAAAACTCATAAACTAACTCACGAAGATTTAGGGCAATTGCAGATGTATGTTAATTATTACGACAGAAATGAAAAAGTTGAGCATGAAAATTCAACAATAGGCATTTTGTTATGTACACAAAAAAATAACACATTAGTGAGATATGCCTTACCTGAAGGTAATCAAACTATTCTTACTAGCAAATATGAGCTAATCCTCCCAAAAGAAGAAATTTTACTTGCTGAAATTGCTAAGGTTGAGCAAGAATTAGAAATAAATAGAGATGGAAATGACAGCTCAGAAAAAGATTAACCATCTGGACTACATGCAATTGAGAATGTATTAAATAAAGCAAAGATGGCGATTTGGAGCATAAAAAGTATGTAGATTTTTAAGTGTGGCTACCAAGAAGGTGGCTTTTTTTGAGTGTTTTAAAATTTTGCGATGGAAATCATTAATCTAAATCAATAATTCCATGATTATCTGTGATTAAGAAATCAAAAGCATGTTGTGAGGCTTTTGTTTTGCGGAGACTATTGGGAGAAATGCCAGTGGTTCTGCGAAAAACTTTACAAAAGTAATTGGGATCGATAATGCCGACATCTGCTGAGATTTCTTTGATTGATTTTGACGTATGTTGTAAAAGATGAATGGCTTGTTCAATGCGATATTTGTTTAAATAGTTAAGAGGGGAATAACCAGTAAAGCTTTTGAATTTTCTTGATAAATGATATTTTGAGAGTCCTGTGTGTTCTGAAATATCATCAATATTAAGCAATGTAGCAAAGTTTTTTTCAATGAATTGCACTGCTTTTTCGATATCAGATGGTAGTTCTGTTTTTTCAGCATCGACTCTGGTTTCGAAATGTCGATAACAAAAGGTGAGGAATTCATAGGCTCTATGGGAAACACGATAAACGTCAAGAAGTTGGCTGTTTTGGACATCAATATAGGTTGCGATGAGTTGTTGAATGATTTTTTTCCCCATGGAAATTTTAAAGACATATCCATGATTTGAGTTGATATATTCCCAGCAACTTCTTGCCTCTTCACCTGCGAGTGAAATGAAAATAAATTTCCAATCATCACTTGATGTAGGAAGGTAATATTGACAATCCTCAGGAACAGTCACCAGAAAGGCATGGTCTTTCGGTAAAGTGTGTACTTCTTCGCCAATTTTAATTTCACCACAACCTGAAAGTGTATACTGAAAGATAAAAATATCGGTTTCGACTCGAGAACTACAATCCCAAAAATAATTACTTTCAGACTTTCGATGTTCAATTCCGATGCTTTTTATTGTAGCAATGTGGTCTAGTTTTGTTGGATTTTTAAAATCAAATCCATAGGTGTTTTCGCTGGTTTCGTCAAATTTTGATAGCATGATCTTACCCTCCAAGGCTAAAATTTACCATTGTAAAAGCGATTTTTTTAATATATAATGATTATATCATAAGTGCTGTGATAAGTCTAATTATTTATAAGTTGAGTGTTTGGTTAAACTTATCAGCTAAATTTTGTAAAAGATTAATCAATTTCTAAATGGTGGTTTAGGAAATGTGTATAAGGTGCAAAATGTTATGAAAAATTCAAAATGTATATGTTTGCTAGGAGTGATGATAAGATGGTTAAAAATAAATCATTGCAGAAAAGTCTATCTCGTTGGTGGATTGTTTACTTGATGATTTTACCTGGTTTCCTACTAACAGGACTTCTCAGCTACGGGCCGATGGCTGGTTTATATATGGCCTTTGCTGATTATCGGATTGGACGTCCTCTATTCTCAGCAGAGTTTGTTGGACTAGAATTCTTTAGGATGGTTCTTCGTGACTCGGTTGAGATTGGAACTGTATTAAGAAATACCTTAGGTATGAATATTCTTTCGTTGATTGTTGGGATGGTAGTGGCATTGATGTTTGCTATTATGTTAAATGAAGTTGCCAACAAGAGGATTAAGAAAACAATTCAAACAGTTTCATTTATCCCATTCTTTGTATCATGGGTCATTGTTTATAACATGTTACAGGTGTTCTTCCAAGGTGGAACAGGGTTGATACCAACTTTTTTAAGAAATTTAGGTTTTGAACAACAGGGACTTGGTGTACTAGCTGATCCGCGTTGGTCATGGACGCTAGTTATCTTATCGAATTTGTGGAAGACGCTAGGTTACAATGCGGTCATCTTCTTATCTTCGATTACTAGTATCGATACTGGGATGTATGAAGCGGCAACGATTGATGGTGCTAACAGGTTGCAACGTATTCGCTATATTACTTTGCCACAGTTAATGCCAACATTACAAATTTTGTTAATCTTAAATGTAGGTTGGATTTTCACTTCAAACTTTGACCAGTTCTTCTTATTTACGAATTCATTGAACCGACCGACTATGGAAGTGTTCGATATGTACATCTTCCGTTTCGGTTTAAGACAATTAGATTATTCTTATGCAACAGCGGTAGGTATTTTAAGGTCAGTTGCTGGATTTGTTGTATTGATTATTGTAAATGCAATTTCGAGAAAATTTGATGGCGGTTCAGTCGCTTAATTATAAAAATAAATTTGGAGGTTTCTTATGAAACGAAATGCGAAAGATAAAGATGGTTTTCATTCACCGTTGCAACGTATTTTAGATCGCGGTTTCAGCATATTCATGTGGGTCTTTCTGATATTTGTGTTTATTGTGACGACCTACCCATTCTGGCATGTAATTATGGTGTCACTTTCTGATCCAGCGCGTGTTACTAGTGGCTTTCTACTGATTCCTAACGGATTTTCGATTGATGCTTATGTTGCAGTATTTACGAATCCAAGATTTTTAAATGCTTTATGGATTTCGGTGGCTCGTAGTACAATCGGTCCGATTTTAAGCGGGATTATTACGATGTTAATTGCTTATGGTTTAAGTCAAAGAGATTTACCTGGAAGAAGAGTGTTAAACTGGTACTTCTTATTCACAATGTATTTTAGTGCTGGGTTGATTCCAACATATTTGTTGTTCCAGTCATTAGGTTTTGTTGGTTCGTTCTGGGTATATGTTATCCCAACAGTTGTAAATGTATTCGGGATGATTCTGATGCGTACTTATATTGAAAATTTACCTGCAGAGTTGCGAGAGTCAGCACTAATTGATGGTGCTAATGATTTAACAATCTTTTTGAAAATTGTTGTCCCATTATGTAAGCCGGTTATTGCAGCTGTAACATTGTTTGCGGTTGTTGCACAATGGAATGCGTACTCTGATACGGTTATTTATAACTCAATGCATGAGCATCTGCACACGTTACAATATTTCTTAGTACGAATGGTTGACAATGTAGCAGGTGGAAGTTCTGATGCGGCAATGCAATTGGCGATGCAAGCTGGACAGCAAGGTGGCGGTGCACGATTAACCCCGCAAGTCGTTCGGATGGCTGTAACGGTTATAACCATTGTTCCAATTGCGTGTGTATATCCGTTTATGCAACGATATTTTGTTAAAGGAATGATGGTTGGTTCGGTAAAAGGATAAAATGCTTATCTGAATTAACCATTTGAAAATGTCTTAATTATAAGGTGGTGATGCGTTTCGGAAAGGGAACGTTAGGAGAGCGAGGTGCAATTTGCTTCAAAAATTAACTTTCATAGCAAAAAAATTTTAAAAACAGAGAGGAGATCTATAAATGAAAAATTTTAGAAAAGTATTTGTAATGCTTATCGCATTTATGGCAGTGGTAGTTGTTTTGGCAGCATGTACAAATGATAATGACAACAACAATCAAGAAACTACTGATAACAATGGCGGTGATACTGTAGAAACGAATGGAGAAGATAACGAGCGTGAGTTTATCGAGTTAGTATTCTTACGTGATCATGATACTTCAGAGCGTGATGCTTTCATAGATGACCAAATTGTTCGTCAATACATCTTAGAGCGTTTCAATATTGGATTCAGAGAAATTCATTACACTGGTGATATGCAAGAGTGGTTAATGTTGCGTCTTGCTGGTGGCGATTTCCCTGATATCATCAATCCACGACAAGCGAATATCTTGCAAGCTTATGCTGAAGCTGGTGCATTATTAAACATGGGTGAGTTATTTGCTCAGTATGCACCAACTGTTTTAGAACGTCATGAAGCTCGCCTACCAGTGTGGCGTGCCATGTCAGGAATGGATGATGGGCAAATTTGGGCAATGACGATGTGGGAGCCGAATTTAACAGGAACTAACTCAGGTCCACATTTACAATGGCTAATCCGTTCTGATATCTTGGAGCAACAAGGTTTCCCTGAAATCAGAGATGAAAATGACATTTTCGATATCATTCAACAAGGTTTAATTGAGAACCCTTATACAAATGGTCAACCAACTGTTGGTTTTAGCCACCCATTACAAGCGTGGGGAACGGATGGTTTAAGGACATTAACTTATACCTTCGATATGGGACGTTTAACACATACGACTTCAAATCACGGCATGATTTTCGACTTCGAAGCTGATGAGTTTATTGACGTTACATTAGATCATGCATACCGTAATGGTTTAGAATTTATGAACCGTATGTGGCGTGAAGGATTATTCGATAGAGATTCTATCACTGATGGTTGGGAAGATTTTGAGGCTAAAATGCGTGACGGGCGCATACTTGCTGCTTACTTTTTAGTATGGCCATGGGATTATGATTTCAACCCAGCGTTAGCTAATGCTGGAGCAGACTTCCGATATGTACCAATTACAGCGCAACTTTCTTCGCAAATTGAGCGCGGTGAGAGAATGATTTATCCGCAACGTGCTGGTGAAGTATGGTCTTCTGTTGCGATTACTACTAATGCAGAACCACATGCATACCGCATTGCTGAATTATTCGAGTGGCAAGCAAGTGACGAAGGGATGATTATGATGGGATGGGGGCGTGAAGGATATGAGTTTGAAATCGTAGATGGGCGTCGTGTTGCGACTGATTACTTTTTTGAAAGAAGTGAAAACGATCCAAACTACCCACATAACATTTTATTCGGACCATCTGAATTTGGATTCTTCCTTGGTGTTGATGATAATGGGCAAAGCTTCCGTATTACTCATGACCCAGATGTAGTTGCTAGAACGCTAGACCCGATTGTTCGCAATGTTTGGGAGCAAATGGGATGGGCAAACTCGTTTGAAATGTACAACGACAACTTCTTTGAGTTTGATGAAACAACATACCACATTGGTTTAAAGCGATCGATGCCATCATTCTCAAGTAGTCAAATGAGAGATTGGGAGCGTATGAATACAGCTACACATGACTTCACAATGCGATTAGTAACAGCATCTTCTGATGCAGATTTCGATAGCATTTTCGATGAAATGTTAGATCGTCGACGTGAATTAGGTATTTTAGATTTCTTAGAGTTATGGAATGCAGAATACAGGGAGCTCAATGCACGATAAATTCATAGGTATCGTTTAGATTTCGGATACAAAAACTGATTCAAACCGCTGAGTTTAGACTTCAGTTAAGCCAAAGGCAAGGCGGACATACCATGGTTATGTTCGCCTTTGGTTTAGTTAATAAAGCGGATGATGTAGCTCAATTAGCTTAGATAAAAGAAAAAGCTAGATGAACTTATGTTAACTAAAAAGTCTCACATGCAATTTTGGATTTTAACATATAGATGAAACATTTGTCAGTAAGCAACAAAGCATATGGGGAAAGTTTTATTAATTTTTGAAGAAATTTGATGATAGAGGTGTGTTATGAGAACAGTTAAAAAAATTTTAATGTGTATCATGGTAGTCACAATATTAATTCCACAATTTCCTGTTGGATTGATAAATGCTATTGAAGCAGCTAGTACTCCTACTGGTGCAGTAGAAATTGAAAGTTTTTGGTGGAATAATTACAGCGATCCATCAGAACGTGATCCAATTACAATTACAGTTGATAATGAAGAAATTCGTGCTTTTCAGATTTGGGAAAATGTCCTTGATGATGGTGCACCGTGGAATGGTGTTTACTATGGGCAGTATAAAAGTTTTTATGCATTAAACGTTGAAGCATCAGAACAAGTAAGAATGTTGACTTTTGATCTTTATACGCCGGTTGATATATGGGAATATGAAGGTGATATCCCAACGCCAGTACGTTATTATATAAATAGTTACACTGGCACGATTACTAGTCATCCTGGAAATGGTATTTTCTTCGATGAAAGTGATGTTGTAGAAGTAAATGGGATTGCCTACCATAGACATTCAGTCGTTATTTCCTATGATGAAGCACCTGCACTGCAGTTTAGATTGCAAACTAAATTCCGCACAAACGATCCAATTTTCCTTGCCAATGCAATGGTGCACTATGATTTGCCACAAATACCACCAAGCGGTTCAGTTTCGGTTGATGCAATGTGGTGGAATACGGGTGATATAAACAGAATTCCAGTTGAAATCAACGTCAACGGTACACAAATTAATGCTTTTAGACCGTGGGAAGATATTACACATGATGGAAACATCTGGAACGGTGAATACTGGGGTCAATATTATGATTTTTACCCAACTGTTGTGATGCCAGAAGAGGTAGAGTTATTAACATTTGATTTGTTTACACCAGTTGATATTTGGGAATATGAAGGAAATATTCCGTCACCAGTGAGATATGATTTGGTGAGTTGGACTGGTACGATGGTGAGTCATCATGGAGGGATTTTCTTCGGTGGTGCTGATGCAGTTCCAGTTCAAATAAACGGGATTCCTTATGTTAGACATTCTGTTGCAATTGCGTATGAAAATCAGTCTGATCTTCATTTTAGATTGCAAACTAAATTCCGAACTGATGATCCAATTTTCATCGCAAATATGGTCGTACATTACGATGAGCCAACTGAAACGGAATTAGTACCAGGAATTTATGCTTTTGCTGGCGAGTTCCCCCAAAGTGCGATGATTAATACCCCATTATCAACGACATCGGTCATTATTTCAGATAACCAAGCGGGTACTGTTAATCCGAGAACAGCTGATTTATATATTGCACGTGCTAATAATAATGTTACAACAGTCGGTGGCGGAACATGGATGCAAAATCCATTCCGTTATGTTCCTGAACCTGCAAATGGACCAATCGATAATATAATGGGATTAGAACTTACTGCATTTATGCCAGCTAGGTTGTTCCGTAATAACACGGTAGGCGGCAATGCACCATTTTTACGTTTTGATTATACAGTTAGACCATTAACGCCAGCCTTTGCAAGTGGAACGAATGGCGCAGGTTTATTCGTTAATCCATGGTTAATTCCACAAGGGATTGTATCAGGTGAGTGGAATGAAATTACGTCGATGGCATCAGGAACTTATAATACCATTTTAGGTCATATTCCAGAAGGACCACGACCATTTGAAAACTATAGTTTCAATTTTGATGAGCGTGTGTATATTGATGGTATTCCTTATATTCAAATTGATTTCACGATTGACTTTAATCAGTTTGTGCCGATTAACAAAGAAGAAATTATCTTCACGCTAAGCACGGCAAGTATCGCTTTTGAAACACCGATCTATTTCACAAATGTTGCAGCAATTTACGATGATGCACCATTCGGTGGCGAAACAATCACCATGAATCTTCCTGACCAAATTTTTATGGATGGTCAAAATAGTGGTATTAATATGGGTGGTTTTAGTGCTTTATCTGTTGATTTAGAACTCCCATCAACCCACCGTGGAACTTGGGGTGGGCACCAAAGTCGTATGGCGGTTACTGATGAAGGGGTATTTGTCACTTATGTTAATAAAGAATTGAGTGAAGCTGGTGCACCATTTGGAACAGAAGATGGCTACCACTGGGCTGACCGCCGTAGTGTGGTATTTGCGATGCAACCGGCTGATTGTCCAAATGGCGATTGGGTAGTTTTAGGGCGTTGGAATCACAATAGTAATATTCCGATTCTAATGTCAGATGCTGACGGTAATGTCTATGTTGCAATGTATAAAAGTGTGGATGATGCCTGGCCAAATCCGACCATGGAACATCAGCCATTTATGGTTACTTATCGTGTTGGAAGCTGGGATATTGAAGCGAATTCCTTGACGATGCCACTTGAAACTAATTTGCAAGAAGATTGGGGAACATTCCTAGGTGAGTATACATCTGCCAACATTAGCCCAGATGGATTTATTTATCTTATGACTGTTGATAATGACCGTGGTGGTAGTGAAAAAGGCTATATCCATGTTGCAGTCTTTGATACTAATATTGGTGAATGGACACAAAAAGGGAAAGTTTGGACAGGCTGGCGTTATGGTTATGCTTATATCAACTTCGTAGCTAACGATACAGGCGGATTTGATATAGAGTTTATTGCAAAACGAATGGAACGTGGTGACCGCGTTGGATTTGATGTGTCTGGTGGATTCGTTTGGGTTTATGATGCGATTGGATACTGGCGCATTAGTCCTGATTTTACTAGTACACCTGTTGCAGGGTCAAGCTTACCACCAGCAGGCTACAATGGTCGTGAAGCAGTTCCGCATTATATTACAGTTATTAAAGAAAATGTTTTGGTAATTGAAGACCCAGCAAATTATGGACCAGGTGCTTATCCGAGATTATTCTTCTCTGGAACTGGTGATGTGTTCTGGGATGACAATGGCGATATCCATGTTTTTTATTCTAATAATGTATATAGCAATATTGGAAGTCCGATGCACCATATGTTAGTTCGTGATGGTGAAGTGGTATTTAATGAACAAATTTTTGATACAGCTAGAACGTTAATCATGATGAAAGATGATGCTGGTAATTACTTTATATTGGAAGCAGCGGGAGAAGGGCGTGAAACTTCTGCACGACTATATAGAGCCGTTATCACGAATGATACTGGTTGGGAATTTGAACAAATAGGAAGCTTTACATTACCTGAACCGCTACAAATTTACGGTTTTTCACAAGCTTATAATGCAGGTGTTGCAGGTCGTGGAGACAGCATTCATGTGATGTACCCAATTCGCGGACCGCTATTCCTGCCACAAGGGCACAACCAAGCTGATGAGTGGGTTCATTTTATCCTTAACTTAGCAGATTCTGAGATATCAGTAGACCCAGAGCCAGAGTTGCCGACGATTCCAGAAGTCCCAAGCATCCCGAGTGTACCAGGTATTCCAAGTGTGCCAAGCATTCCAAGTGCACCAAGCATCCCAAGTGTGCCAAGCATCCCGGGTCTACCAAATATTTCACCCCCATCAGTCCCAGGTATCCCAACACCTCCACGATTTCCTTGGAGTTTTAGGTAATGGCAAATTATTTTGAGTTTATCATCAGAATGCCTTTGGGTTATCAATTGTGTTTTATACAAATGGAAATGCAACTCGAAAAAGAATAATAGATGATTAAAAAGTACAATTGGGAGCAAGATGTGCTTGCCCTCACATATAAATATGAAATTTTTGGAGATAGAATAATGATTAAATTTGATGATAATAAAGGGATTTTTCACCTTTTTAATGGTGAAATAAGTTATATTTTACAAATTGAAGAATATGGCTACCTAGCCCACTTATATTTTGGAAAGAAGATCAGAGAATATACGGGTGGCTACACATATCCAAGACATGAACGACCGTTTTCACCTAATCCAGCTGGTAATATAGATAGCAAGTTTTCGCTAGATAATTTACTAATGGAATATCCAGGTTTTGGTTTTGGAGATTTTCGCGAGCCAGCTCATCATATTAAGCTTGCCGATGGTAGTAAAATTAATGATTTTCGTTATCTAAGTCATGAAATTTTTGATGGAAAAAGAAAACTGAAAGGTTTGCCAGCCACTTATGTAAATGATGAGTCGCAAGCAATGACCTTGGAAATAACTTTGGGGGACAATGTTTCTAACCTGCAACTCATCCTTTCTTATACTATTTTCTCAGAAATATCAGTAATCTGCCGTTCAACACGATTTGTAAATCTGAGTTCTCAAAAAGTGGAAGTGGGGAGAATGGCTTCTGCATCAATCGATTTTTCTGCAAGAGAAATGGATTTGATTCATCTTCCAGGTGCTTGGGCAAGAGAACGGCAAATGGTCAGAGAAAATATTTCAAGCGGAACAAAACGTCTAGAGAGTAAGCGCGGAACCAGTAGTCACCAACAGAATCCAGTTGCAATACTAACAGATAAAAATACAACAGAATTTACGGGTGACGCATATGGATTCGCGCTCATATATAGTGGGAATTTTGAAATCGTAATTGAAAAAGACACTTATGATCAAACTAGAATGACGATGGGAATTAATTCATTTAACTTTGCATGGCATGTAGAATCTTCAGGAAGTTTTCAAACACCTGAAGTCGTAATGGCATATTCACCTAAGGGATTAAATGATTTATCGCGAACTTATCACGACCTATTTAACGATCACCTAACAAGAGGGCGTTTTAAAAATGCTGATCGACCTATCTTAATTAATAATTGGGAGGCCACTTATTTCGATTTTAATTCTGATAGAATAATGGCCATTGTAAAGCAAGCGAAAAATCTAGGTGTGGAATTGTTCGTTCTTGATGATGGTTGGTTCGGTAAGCGCGATGATGATACGTCATCACTGGGAGATTGGTTTGAGTATGAAGGAAAATTAAAGGATGGCTTAAAAGGGTTATCCAGACAAGTTCATCAAATGGGTATGAAATTCGGATTATGGTTTGAGCCAGAAATGATTTCTGAAAATAGCAAGCTATATAAAGCCCATCCTGACTGGGCAATAGGCGTTCCAGGTCGCGTGAGAACACTGGGGCGTCATCAATATGTACTTGACTATTCTCGTAAGGAAGTATGGGAACATATTTATGAGCAAATGAAAACTATTTTAAATGATGTCGAAATAGATTATGTTAAATGGGATATGAATCGTCATTTGACGGATGTCTATTCGCTTGCTTTGTCTCCTGATAGGCAAGGAGAAGTGGCGCACCGCTATATGCTAGGTCTTTATGAGTTTATGGAAAAAATAACAAACGATTATCCACATATTCTTTTTGAAAGTTGTTCTGGTGGTGGTGGAAGATTTGACGCAGGAATGTTATATTATATGCCACAAGCTTGGACCAGTGATAACACTGACGCAGTCGCACGCTTAAATATTCAGTATGGTACCAGTTTGGTTTATCCTATTTCAAGTATGGGGGCACATGTGTCGGCAGTGCCTAATCACCAAACAGGCCGAACGACCTCTTTGTCTACTCGTGGGAATGTGGCGATGTCGGGTGTCTTTGGTTATGAACTAGACTTGTCGAAGTTAAATGAAAAAGAACTAATTGAAATGAAAGAGCAGGTTGCATTTTACAAAGTGCATAGAACACTTATTCAATATGGGACTTTTGTTCGTTTACTAAACCCTAGTGAAGACAATGGTGCAGCTTGGGCGTTTGTGAATAAGGATAAAAGTCAAGCATTAGTATTCTATTATGGGCTGATGGCACAGGCTGGTGCACCTTTTATTACCTTAAAAGTGAAAGGGTTAGATGAAAATAATCTTTATAAAGTAAGTCATGTTGATTCGCCTATTATCACACTTGAACAGGGCTTAAAGCTAGGTGGAGATCAATTGATGAATATTGGTTTCTACATTAATCCTAATGGGGCTGGAGATTTTGCGAGTGGCAGATTACTACTGACGGAATGTTCCTTAAATGAATAAAAATTTGCGAGTAAATAGCTAACCTAAGTAAATGGGAGTGAGTAAAATGAAGCACTACAATGTTTTCGATGATATGAGTCGTGATGAGACATTTAAATTCTTAACAGATAGGATTAAATATGTCGAGCAAACTGGTTCTTTTCTGCAAGAAAAATTTATGGACATAGAAGAATGGAAAGAAATATATCGACCTTTGGTAAAAAAACAACTTTTTATGGACAATAAAAAAGTGCCGTTTAATGAAGGTGTGACAGAAGTGGTTGATTTTGATGCGTATACGCGGAAAAAAGTTTATTTCGATTCAGCACCAGGATGTCGAATTCCTGCTTACCTGTTAATTCCAAAAGGTCTAAAAGAATCTGCACCAGGGGTTGTAGTGCTTCATGATCATGGTGCAATGGCATACTGGGGCAAGGAAAAGGCAGTTGAACATAAAGAGCCAATTCCTGTGCTTGATGAATTTGTGAAAGAACTATACGATGAACCTTTAGCTTCAACGATGGCAAAAAGAGGTTATGTCACATTGGTTATTGATGGTTTACTTTTTGGTGAAAGAAGTTTTAAGGTCGCCGAAAAAGAAGAATTCATTGAGCGTTTGGCTCAACACACTGTTGGCTCACAAGCGTATATTGACGAATATAATCATTGTGTTTTTGAAATGCAGTCTGATATTGCTAGGACCTTCTTTTTAGCAGGAACATCATTAATGGGTGCTCGGTTATGGGATGATATTGTTAGCGTAGACTTTCTGATGTCGCTTCCAGAGGTTGATTCTGAGCGAATTGGTTGCATAGGACTTTCGATGGGTGGGTATCGTTCGGGGTGGTTGGCAGTGATGGATGAGCGCATTAAGTGCGCTGTTATGGTCGGTGCAATGCAAAGATATCGAGAAATGATGAAATACCGACTTCCACAAGTAGAATGGATGTGGACAGTTCCAGGTTTGTATGGAAAGATGGATTTTGATGATGTTATTTCATTACGTGCACCGAAACCACTAATGACGATTCATGGGAAACAAGATTGGCTTTTTGCGCCAGAACGCACTGGTGAAAAAGCGATTCAACATATACAAGCAGTTTATCAAAAAGCTGATGCTGAACAAAATTTTGTTTATGAATATTTTGATGGACCACATGTTTTTCTTCCACCGATGCAAGAAAAAGCATTTGCTTGGATGGATAAGTATTTAAAGGAGGAAACCACATGAGTAAGCCGAATATTTTGGTTGTTGGTAGTTTGAATATGGATTTAATTTTACAACTGTCAGTGATACCGATTGCTGGTGAAAATCTCATCGGCAGTCACTATCAATATGCTCATGGTGGAAAAGGTGGAAATCAAGCGATCGCCGCTGCAAAAATAGGTGCAGATGTTACTTTTGTTGGTTGTGTGGGTAACGATGCATTTGGTGATGAACTGATTTCATCGCTTCAAAAAAATGGTATTTCAACGGAATATGTAGCACGTCATGCGACTACTAGTACGGGGTTGGCTGTCATTGTACTAGAAGATGATGGACAAAACAGAATCATCGTTTATCCTGAGGCCAACATGGCATTAACGACTGATGATATCGATAAAGTGTTTGAACGCCACTTTGATGGGATGATAATTCAGTTTGAAGTGCCTGAGGATGTGGTTGTTCATGCTTGCAAAAGGGCAAAAGAAAAAGAAATACCATTCATTGTTGATGCTGGTCCTGCTCAAGATTTTCCGATTGAAAAAATTGCCGAGGCTGAAATTTTTTCACCAAATGAAACTGAAACATACGCCATGTGTGGTGTGAAAGTGACCGATATTGCAACAGCAAAAGCAGCGTCACAAATTCTAAAAAAACGTTCATATGCCAAATATATCGTCATTAAATCTGGAGCAAATGGGTCGTACATTTTTGATGGTGAAACCATTATTCATACACCTGCGATAAAGGTTAAAGCAATTGATGCAACCGCCGCAGGGGATGCTTTTACGGCTGGTATGACTGTGGCGTATTTGAAGCACAAAAACATTAAAGAAGCTGTCGCATTTGCTAATATAGTTGGGGCAGTAACAGTGACCAAATTGGGCGCACAACCATCGTTACCAAGTTATGCTGAAATTGAAGCATTCCGACTGAAAGCGAGGGACGAATAAATGAGTCAAAAAGGAAAATTAGCACCGTCAATGATGTGCGCCGATTTTTTGAATCTTGAAAAAGAATTACGCGTACTAGAAGCACTGGATATTGAATATTTACATATCGACATTATGGATGGAAGATTTGTTCCTAATATTACGCTGGGGACGGATTATGTCAAAAAAATGAAAGAAAATACCCATATCCCCTTAGATATCCACTTGATGGTTCAGCGACCAGAAGAAAAGTTGGATTGGTTTGAATTCGGGGCAGGTGACTATGTCTCTTTCCATTACGAAGCCACCAAGCATGTTCACAAAGTTATTCAAGCAATCAAAAGTCGTGGTGCAAAAGCGATGTTAGCCATTAACCCAGGAACACCACTGTCTGTATTAGAAGAGGTTGTTGATGATTTAGATGGTGTCCTCGTCATGAGTGTTAACCCAGGATTTGCAGGTCAAAAATTAGTCCCGCAATCTTTGGATAAGATTAGACGACTACGAGCAATGTATCCCCAACTTGATATTGAAGTGGATGGTAATGTAAATTTCGAAAATGCCGTCAAAATGAGAGAAGCGGGAGCCAATATTTTTGTTTCAGGTACGTCAGGAATTTTTGAAAAAAGCGGCACATTAGAAAGTAACGCCGAAAAATTAAGAAAATGCATCGAGTAGATGGGTCGTTAAAAGGAGAATTGAAATGAAACTAAATAGACCAGTAGATTATGCAGTTATGTCATGTGAAACCATGATGCGCAAATATGAAGCAGATAAATTACCACCGGAAGAATGGTTTCACTATCACCAAGGTGTATTCCTTTCAGGGATGTACAAAACTTATGAACTAACAAAAGACGAGCGTTACATGACTTATATGAAGAAGTATGTTGACCGTTATGTGAATGAAAACGGACATGTCGATGGGCTACATGGGTTACAAATGGATGACATTCAAACAGGAATCCTACTTTACCCACTAATCGACCGTTATCCAGGTCCAAGATACGAAAATGCTTTAAAACAACTGATTGGGATGTTTGACGATTATCCACGTTGTAAAAACGGCGGATACTGGCATAAAGACCACTTTCCATGGCAAATGTGGCTCGATGGTTTATATATGGGTGGACCAATCAAAGCCGAATATGGAAGACGTTATAACCAACCAGAATATATCGCTGAATGCGTCAACCAAATCAAACTGATGCGCGAAGTAACTCGTGATGAAGAAACTGGTTTATGGTATCATGCTTGGGATGAATCTCTACAAGAAGATTGGGCTGACCCTGTAACAAAACGTTCATCTGAATTCTGGGGTCGTTCAATCGGTTGGGTTCCAGTTGCGATTTTGGACATCATGGATCACATGGATGAAACTAGTCCAGAATATGCAGAATTACGCGAAATTACCGTTGACTTGCTAGAAAGTATTGCTAAATACCAATCAGAAGAAGGTCGTTGGTATCAGGTTGTTAATAAAGGTGGTCAAGAAGGAAATTGGTTAGAAACTTCATGTTCTTGTCTATACGTTGCCGCACTAAGCAAAGCTGTGCGAAAAGGATTTATGGGTGACGGCTATTTAATTAAAGCTAAAAAAGGTTTCAATGCAGTCGTTAACTCATTAATTTATGATGGAGACGATATTGTGATCAACAACGTTTGCATCGGGACTGGTGTGATGGATTATCAAGGGTATTGTGACCGTCCAACATCAGAAAACGACCTGCATGGTGTGGGTGCATTTTTAATTATGTGTTCTGAAGCAGAATTGACATTTTAATAAAACTAAAATTAGTAAGTAATTGGTGAGGAGTGAAGCGAGAATGAAAGAATCAAGATATATCGGAGACTATCCAGTTATCGGAATTAGACCAACGATAGATGGAAGACGTGGCGTATTAAAATTACGTGAATCATTAGAAGATAAAACCATGGAAATGGCGACTTCAGCGGCGAAATTACTTGAAGAAAACATCAAGTATTCAAATGGAGAACCAGTAAAAGTAGTGATTGCTGATACAACCATTGGTGGTGTTGCAGAAGCGGTTATGTGTGATGAGAAATTCAGAAAAGAAGGCGTAGACATTACGATCACAGTAACACCAAGTTGGTGTTATGGTGCCGAAGTAATGGATATGAACCCTAACACGATTAAAGCGGTTTGGGGCTTTAATGGTACAGAACGACCAGGCGCAGTATTTTTAGCGGCGGTCTTATCAGCTCATGCTCAAAAAGGTTTACCAGCATTTGGAATCTACGGTAAAGAAGTGCAAGAATTGGATGCAACTGAAATTCCGGAAGATGTGGGGACAAAACTACTTCGTTTCGCACGTGCATCGGTAGCAGTAGCAACGATGCGTGGAAAAACTTATTTACAAATTGGATCAGCTTGTATGGGAATTGCTGGCTCAATGATGGATTTTGGCTTTATGGAAGAATATCTCGGTATGCGTGTTGAATCGGTCGATGAAGTTGAAATCATTCGCCGTATGACAGAAGGGGTCTACGATGAAGCAGAGTACCAAAAAGCATTAAAGTGGACAAAAGAAAAATGTATCGAGAGTTATGATAAGAACCCAGAACACGTGCAAATGAGTCGCGAAAGAAAAGATCAAGATTGGGAATTTGTTGTTAAGATGATGTGTATCATTAAAGATTTAATGGTTGGAAATCCAAATTTGCCTGATGGTTGCGAAGAAGAACGTTTAGGACGTAATGCGATTGTTGGTGGTTTCCAAGGGCAACGTCAATGGACAGACTTCTACCCAAACTGTGATTTCCCAGAAGCATTGTTAAATACTTCATTTGATTGGAATGGTGCAAGGGAACCACATATTTTTGCAACTGAAAATGACATTTTAAATGGCGTTAGTATGCTATTTACACATTTGCTAACACATACATCTCCGATATTTGCTGATGTTCGCACTTATTGGAGCCTTGACGCAGTGGAGAAAGCGACTGGTGGTTATCAATTAGAAGGTCATGCTGCTGCTTCAAATGGGATTATTCATTTAATTAACTCTGGGGCGGCGTGTTTAGATGCTAGTGCACAGGCAGTTGATGCTAATGGTAACAAATGTATGAAACCATGGTATGAAGTGACGGCTGCTGATCAAGAAAATATTTTAGCAAATACGACCTGGCCTTATGCTGATTTGGGACCGTTTCGCGGTGGAGGTTATTCATCTTGTTTTGTAACTGAAGCAACAATGCCTGTTACAATGATTCGTTTAAATTTAGGTAAGCATATTGGACCAACGCTACAAATTGTCGAAGGTTGGACTGTGCACTTACCTGATGAAGTTACAAATGTATTATGGAAACGTACTGATCCAACGTGGCCTTGTACATGGTTTGCGCCAAGAATAACAGGCGTTGGTCCATTCAAATCTGCTTATCACGTAATGAATAACTGGGGTGCTAACCATGGTGCAATTAGTTATGGACATATTGGTGCTGATATTATTTCATTATGTTCAATGTTACGTATTCCTGTTTCAATGCACAACATAGATGAAGAAGATATATTCAGACCAGCAGCGTGGAATGCCTTTGGAATGGATAAAGAAGGTCAAGACTATCGTGCATGTGAAGCATATGGACCGTTATACAAAGGATAAAGGTTAGTCATCACAAAAGGAGAGCTGACAGCATGAGTTTTGATTATAATAAAATTAAAGACCCCGCTTATTTTATGGAAAATAGATTAGATGCACATTCTGACCATAAGCGGTTTAGAAATCACGATGAAATAATGCATGACGAGTCGAGTTTTGTCTATTTGCTGAACGGGATTTGGAAATTTCATTATGCAAAAAATAATGTAACTGCGCCTGATAATTTTTGGAAAGAAAATTACAACTGTGATACGTGGGATGATATATCCGTTCCAAGTCATATTCAACTGCAAGGGTACGATATTCCACAATATCTTTGTTCTCAATATACTTGGGATGGCAAAGAAAGTGTTGAACCTGGCGAAATTCCGACAGATTTTAATCCTGTTGGGTCCTATGTAACATATTTTACTGTACCAAAGCAGATGGAAAATGAACAAATATGTATTTCTTTTCAAGGTGTTGAAACTGGCTTTGCGCTATGGCTTAACGGGCAGTACGTGGGTTACAGCACAGATAGTTTTACGCCGTCACAATTTGATTTAACAAACTATATAAAGACTGGTGAGAACAAGCTGGCCGTGCAAGTATTTAAGTATACCATGGGTTCATGGCTTGAGTGTCAAGATTTCTACCGGATGTCTGGAATTTTCCGTGATGTTTATTTATACACTATTCCTGCTGTTTCAGTAAAAGATTTAAAATTAGAGCCGACCGTTACTAAAGATTTTGTTACTGCTGAACTTTCAGTTATGCTTGATACAGTGGGTGTCGGCTATGCAAAAGTAAAACTTTCTTTTGAAGGTGAAACGGTCGCCAATGGTACATACCCGAATTTTGAAGGGATTAATTTCGTAATAAACAACCCTGTTCTTTGGAGCGGGGAATTTCCAAACCTTTACGAACTCACCATTGAAATTTATGACAACGATGACAAATTGCAAGAGATGATTGTTCAAGACGTTGGTTTTCGTCGTTTTGAAATCTTAAATGGCTTAATGTGTATCAATGGTCAACCTATTGCCATTAACGGGGCGAATCGCCACGAGTTTTCACCTCACATGGGTCGTGCAGGGATTACTAAAGAGATGATGGAAACAGATATCTTGTTAATGAAGCGAAATAATATCAACACGTTGCGTGCATCACATTACCCGAATCATGCTTACATTTACGAATTGTGCGATAAGTATGGTATCTATGTTATTGATGAAGTTAACTTAGAAACCCATGGTCAGTGGGATAAAATTCGCCTTTACGGTGATATGGATGTGGCTTTACCAGGTGATAGAGAAGAATGGCTCCCAGCCTGTATTGATAGACTAGAATCGATGTATCAACGGACAAAGAATCATGCCTCTATTATTATCTGGTCATTAGGAAATGAGTCTTGGGGTGGAATGATGATGCTTTCCATGGCTAATCATATTCGAAACCTTGATTCAAGCCGACTTGTTCATTATGAAGGCATACATTGGGATCCACGTTATCCGAAAACATCTGATATGTATACGCAAATGTACACTCGTGTGGATGAATTAGATCAATTTTTGCAAGAAAATACCGACAAATCAACCATTCTCTGTGAATACGCCCCGGTTGTAGGAAACTCTGTGGGAGCGTTGCATAAATACATTGAGCTTATGGATAAATACCCTCATTACCAAGGTGGTTTGATTTGGGACTGGGTTGACCAAAGCATTGTAAAAAAAGACCGATACGGAAAAGAATTTTATTCTTATGGCGGTGATTTTGGAGATAGACCAACGGATTATAACTTCTGCGCTAACGGGTTACTTTTTGCTGACAGAACAGAAAAACCTGAAATGCAGACGGTGAAGTATAATTTTAGTCCGATTAAAATTTCATTTATCTCTGATAAGGCGTTTGTTGTTAAAAATAAACATTTGTTTACCAAAACATCAGATTTTGCGTGTTTTATCACACTTGAAAAAGATGGTAGACATATCACAACTGTGCCATTGGAAACTGATGTTGCGCCTCTTTCGCAAAAGACATACACATTACCGCTTTCTATCCCAACAGGTGTAGGGGTTTACGCTCTAACCGTTTCATTTAAGTTGAAAAATGATACATCTTGGGGCACACGCGGTCATGAAATTGCTTTTGAACAACTTATTAAAGATGTGGTTGCACCAAAAGAGGAGTGCAAAGAACCGATAACTGTTATTCAAAATGGTATGAATGTGGGTGTTAAGGGAAGAAACTTTAGTGCGATTTTTAGACGTGACGCACCATCATCAAAATCTCTGATGGGCTTGCAGTCTTATAACTATGCAGGACGCGAAATGATTGAATTAGCACCAAGACCGAATTTTTGGCGTGCACCGATAGAAAACGACACTGGTGCAAATCTACCTGCAATTCATTCACAGTGGAAGCTTGCAAGTTTGTATTGTACCCATGTAGATATGGTAAATGGCACGCAAAACCTAGCAGAAATTACTGTGAATGAGCATTCTGTTCAGTTGGTGTATACTTACTACTTGCCAACAAATCCGATAAATACTTGTAAGGTAACTTATACCGTTTTTGGTGATGGTACGATCAAGACAGATTTGTCTTGTACACCTGTAGGCTTGCCATCTATGCCGGAATTTGGAATGATTTTCAAAATGAGTGCTGACTATCATAACCTAGAATGGTTTGGGTTAGGACCAGAAGAAACTTATACAGATAAATTAACCGGTGCGAAACTTGGTATTTATCAAAACAAGGTTCAAGATAATTTAAAAGTCGATATGATTCCGCAAGAAAACGGAAATAAAGTTGATGTGCGTTATGCCAAAATAACCGATAATAGTGGTAGAGGGATTATCTTTAGAGCACAAGACTTACCATTTGAATTCTCGGCACTGCCATACACCCCTCATGAAATCGAGCATGCGATGCATCATTTTGAATTGCCACCTATTCATTATACAGTGGTTAGAGTAAATAAACAGCAAATGGGAATTGGCGGTGAGCAGTGTTGGGGTGCAACGCCACATGAAGAATATACGCTTCCTGTTAACACGCCGATGAATTTTTCGTTTAGTTTTAAGGGAGTTTAGGAGGAATTAATATGATAGCAACTATCAAATGGTTGGATGACCCAGAAGTGTTTCGTGTAAGTCAAATGGCTGCTCATAGTGATCATATTTCTTATGCATCAAAAGAAGAAGCGCAAGAAGGAAATAGTTCTTTATATCAGCTGTTAAATGGACAGTGGTGGTTTTCTTATGCAAAAAATCCAGCGATGCGACCAGTGAATTTTTACGAAGCGGGATTCGATTATAGTGGATTTGACAAAATCACGGTACCAAGTCATATCGAACTGGCTGGATATGACAAAATTCACTATACCAACATCGCCTACCCGTGGGAAGGGCGTGAATTCAGACGACCAGCTTATACTGTAAGTGAAAATAACACAGGCGAAGGCATGTTTTCCGAGGCAGGTTACAATCCGGTTGGCTCATATATGACAACCTTCAAATTAGATGCTGGACTTAAAGACAAAAGTGTTTCAATTCGTTTTGACGGTGTGGAACAAGCCATGTATATATGGTTAAATAGTCACTTCGTCGGTTATGCAGAAGATTCATTCACACCATCAGAATTCGATTTGACGCCTTATTTACAAGAAGAAAATACCTTAGCGGTGGAAGTCTACAAACAATGTAGTGCATCCTACTATGAAGACCAAGATTTCTTTAGATTTTTCGGAATTTTCCGTGATGTTACCCTAGTGGCTCGTGGCAAAAATCATTTAGCAGATATGTGGATACAACCGCGATTGTTAGAAGATAACGTCACCGGTTCCCTAGAATTTGACTTCACCTTTGAAAATATCAGCCCAGAAAGCACCTTGCACATTAACATCACCGACAACACAGGAAAACTGATCCACCATGTCGTGGAAAAGGTTGAAGAAAAAGTGACGATTTCAGAAAACATCATAGGGGCGGTACAACCATGGAGCAACAAAACGCCTATACTTTACAATTTTGAATTATCAACATTTGATTCTGCTGGGAATTGTACGCAATATACTAGCTATCCATTTGGGTTCAGACGCATTGAAATTAAGGATAAATTAATCCTGTTAAATGGTGAAAGGTTAATTCTCAATGGTGTTAACCGTCATGAATGGCATCCAAACAAAGGTCGTGCCATTACACAAGAGGAAAATTTAATGGATATCGACATTATCAAGCGAAACAACATTAACGCAGTGAGAACATCCCATTACCCTTGTCAAATTCCATGGTATTATTTGTGTGATGGAGCGGGATTGTATGTCATGGCTGAAAGCAATTTAGAATCCCACGGAACATGGCACAGGATGGCAAATGCAGTAGAGCCATCGTACAATGTTCCAGGTGCGGTAAAACAATGGCTAGAAGTTCTTATCGATCGTGCACGCACAAACTTTATGACATTCAGAAATCATACTAGTATCTTGTTCTGGTCATTAGGAAACGAATCATATGCAGATGAAAATCTTCGCTTGATGAACCATTACTTTAAAGAAAATGATCCTGACCGTCTTGTTCATTATGAAGGAAACGACTGGAATCCTGAATTTGAAGATAAAATGTCTGATGTCAAAAGTAGAATGTATGCACCGCCAGCTGAAATCGAGGAATATTTGAAAAATAATCCCCAACGACCATTTATCCACTGCGAATATATGCACGACATGGGGAATTCAATGGGTGGTCTGAAATCGTACATGGACTTAATTGATAAGTACGACATGTATCAAGGCGCATTCATCTGGGATTTTATTGATCAAGCCTTGTATGTAAAAGATGAAGTGACAGGTCGTGAAGTACTTCGTTACGGGGGTGACTTTGACGATAGACCATCTGATTATGAATTTTCTGGAAATGGTATCATCTTTGCCAATAGGGAAGAAAAACCAGCCATGCAGGAGGTAAAATACTATTATGGAAAATACAGCAAATAAACTCCGTATTATTTATGGCGATTGGACACTAGGTGTAGAAAACGGTGATACACATTACATTTTCTCTTACGCAAAAGGGGGACTTGAATCCCTCACTAAAAAAGGAAAAGAGTGGTTATATCGCAACCCACGCCCAACATTCTGGCGAGCGGTAACTGATAACGATCGAGGCAGTAACTTCGGTTTCAAATCTAGCATGTGGATGGGTGCCGATTTGTATATGGACTGTATTGCCATTGAAGTTGTTGTCGATGAAGAAAACTTAGGATTACCACAATCACCCTTTATCAACAAGTTTACCAACCAAGAATATGCACAAAAAGTGTCCATCAAATTCACTTATGAAACAAGCACAACCCCAAGAACTACTGTCGATGTTTGTTATACTGTTATTGCTAATGGACCATTAACTATAACCATGAAATATCACGGTAAAACTGGACTGCCAGAGTTACCACTGCTCGGAATGCGGTTCATTATGCCAACAGTCGCAAAAGGCTTTAAATATGAAGGACTTTCAGATGAAACTTATCCTGATCGAATGGCTGGTGGCATTCCCGGTGTTTATGACGTCAATGGCCTTCCAGTAACACCTTATATTCGTCCGCAAGATTGTGGCGTACATATGGATACCAAATGGTTAGAAATTACAAGAAATACCACTTTGAACAATGCAGATATGAGTAATGAAGACTTTTCAATTCGAATTGACGCGGTTAATGAGAATTTTGCATTTTCTTGCTTACCTTATACCGCTCACGAATTAGAAAATGCCACTCACATGGAGGAATTACCACCTGAACGCAGAACTGTCCTTACGATGCTTGCGAAAGTTCGTGGTGTTGGTGGGATTGATAGTTGGGGGACAGATGTAGAAGAACCTTACCGTATTAACGCAGAAGTTGATTATGAATTTTCTTTTGCGATCAGATAAGTGCAGTGAAAACCTTGGAGATGAAAATAATACCAAATAAGAGTTTTAGGTGGTGAGGGGGTGTGGTTAACGATGTAATAATAATCTATAAAGTACGAACCTTTTGCTAGGTTGGTGCTTTTTTTTTATGGCGGTATATGGTATAATTTTTGATAAATAACTAAAGCAGAGGTAAGTGAAATTATGAGCGGAATAAGCTACACAAAAAACGTGCATTGGTACCCTGGTCACATGGTCAAAGCACGTCGGCAAATTGAGGAAAAAATCAAGTTAGTCGACATTGTTTATGAAATCATTGACGCAAGAATCCCCTATTCATCCCAGAATCCTGTGATCAAGAAAATTGTTGGTCAGCGCAACAGGTTAATTCTTTTAAACAAAACAGATTTAGCCGATCCAAGAGTGACAAAGTTGTGGTTAGAAGAATTTGAAAAACAGGGTCTTACCGCTCTTGCTATTGATTCATTAAGCAGCGGGACGAAGGAAAAGATTCTATCTAAATCGAAAGAAATGCTTGTGGAAAAGTTTGCGAAAGAAAAGGCGAAAGGGTTACGACCACGTCCCATTCGTGCCATGATCATCGGGGTTCCTAATGCAGGGAAGTCGACATTGATTAATACATTAGCGAAAAGAAAGGCAGCTCAAGCAGCCAACAAGCCTGGTGTGACAAAGGCGCAACAGTGGATCAAGGTGGCAGCTGAATTAGAACTTTTAGATACGCCAGGAATTTTATGGCCAAAGTTCGAAAATCCTCATGTAGGTCTATCCTTAGCCCTAACAGGCGCAATCCGTGACTCAATTTTGCCAACAGATGACGTTGTGATTCATGGCCTTACCTACTTAATAAAACATTACCGTGACTTATTATTTGATCGCTACAACATCAGAGACGAGCAGGTTGATGAAGAAAACGAAGCGGTTAGCCTATTAACAGCCATTGGTGAGAATCGAAAGTTTTTAATTTCTGGTGGCGAGGTTGACTATGATCGTGTGTACGAAACCGTCATTAAAGAAATTAGAGATTTGAAAATCGGGCGACTTTCTTTTGAAACGCCAGCCCTTATTAAGGAAATTGAAACCCATGAAGATTGATGATATTGATTTATTGACTTATGAAAAAGAGCTGCATAAACAAGGGATAAAGTTCATTGCAGGGGTTGATGAAGTAGGGCGTGGGCCCCTAGCTGGTCCTGTTGTGGCAGCAGCGGTCATTTTGCCCCAAGGCGTGCAGTTAGAAGGGGTTAATGATTCAAAAAAGTTGAATGCCAAAAAACGTGCTTTGTATTATGAGCAAATTTTAGAGGTGGCAATAGCTATTGGTGTTGGGGAAGCCAGTGTTGCTGAAATTGATGACATTAACATTTTGCAGGCAACTAAGCTGGCCATGAAGCGTGCCATCGCTAATTTGGATGTGTCACCTGAGTATTTGTTAATTGATCACCTAACCTTAGACACGGACATCCCGCAACAAGGGATCGTCAAAGGTGATGCTAAAAGCTTATCCATCGCGGCAGCTAGTATTGTGGCAAAGGAAGTGCGTGATAAATTGATGCAAGAGTTAGGAATGCGCCATCCGGCTTATGGTTTCGAAAGAAATGCTGGGTATGGAACGTTAATTCATCGTGAAGCTCTTGTTGAACAAGGTTATATAGAAGGGATTCATCGATTATCTTTTGAACCGATTAAAAGTATGGTAGCCAATAGGCAGGGAAAGTTATTTTGAAGTTAAATTCAAACATGTAGGAGGTGTGAATGGATGAATGTTATTTTTGGAGGGGCGTTTAATCCCCCAACCATTGCTCATTATGAAATTGCTAAACACGTGCTGAATTTGCCGTTTGTAACAGAGCTAACTTTTATACCAGTTGGTGATCATTACAAAAAGCCAGATTTAATTTCTGCTTGCCACAGATTTGAGATGTTAGAAATCACGGCTAAATTTTTACCAAAAGCAAGCGTCTCAAAAATTGAAATGGAAGCAGAGCGTGAATTAAAAACCATCGAAACCCTTGAACGGTTGCAAGCTGCTTATCCTGATGAACAATTTGCCTTTTTGATGGGTGCTGATAATTTAAGCGATTTAACCACATGGCATAACTATGAAAAATTGGTTAAAAACTTTAAAATATTGGTTTTGGACCGTGGAGAACTAGACGTTCGTTCACTCGTAAACGCGCACTTTGGTTTTGCTAGAGATAATTTTATTATCATTGATGATTTTGAAAAAATGGCAATATCATCCACTGCTTATCGCACTGATGTCTCAAAAAATGAACTTTTACTTCCAGAAGTAGAGGCTTATATCAAAAAACACAGACTTTATCAGTGAATTGAGAAACATTCAAGTGAATTGAGAAGCATTCAAGTGAATTGAGAAACATTCACGGTGAATTGAAAAGCTATATTTTTTATGGACTGCCCTAGGATTCGTGGGAAAACGATTGAAAATCCCTGTAAACTATGTTACAATTAAGTTGTAAACCAAAAAAATTGACAGGATGACCTAAAAATTTTATAGTCAATCTAGGAGTGATGAAGATGAGTATATTAACAGAAGAATACATCAAAAATAACGTGCCAAAATTGGGATTTGGGCTGATGCGACTGCCAATGAAAGATGATGAGATTGATCAAGAACATGTCAACCGAATGGTAGATTATTACATGGAAAATAACATGAATTATTTTGACACAGCGTGGTTTTATCATGGCGGAAAGTCAGAATTAGCTCTTAAAGCAGGTGTGGTAGAACGATATCCTCGTGAATCATTTACTGTGGCAGATAAAATGCCAATTTGGGAAGTCAATGAGCCAGCAGATGTTGAACGCATTTTCAATACCCAATTAGAGCGTTGTGGTGTGGAATATTTTGATTTCTATTTATTACATGCCTTAAATGAAGCCAATAACAAAAAGTGCGAAGATATGGGTGCTTATGAGTTTTGCTTGAGAATGAAAGAAGAAGGAAAAATCAAAAGCTTCGGATTCTCATTCCACGGAACAACAGACGACATTAAGCATATTCTAGCCAATCACCCAGAATTCGAATTTGTCCAATTACAAATCAACTATTACGACTGGGAGTTTGATTACAAAGCTCAATATGAAGTTGCCCGCTCATACAATTTACCAATCGTTGTCATGGAGCCTGTTCGCGGCGGTTTCCTAGCAAAAATGCCAAAAGAAATTGAAGATAATTTCAAAGCTGTCCATCCAGATATGAGCATCGCCTCTTGGGCACTTCGTTGGGTTACATCATTAGAAGGCGTGATCATTTCCTTAAGCGGAATGTCCAACATGGAGCAGTTAGTTGACAATGTCTCATTTATGAAAGACTTCCAGCCATTAAATGAGGAAGAATATCAGACAGTTGAAAAAGCAGCTAAATTATTGCTTGAAGCACCAACCATTCCATGTACAGATTGTAAATACTGTATTGACTGTCCAATTGACATCCCAATATTTGACATCTTCGGTGCTTACAACGAAGAATTCGTTAACAAGAAAAACCTAGGCGCGTTCAAAAAACGCTATGGTGAATTTGAAGCTAGTCGCAATGCCGCTGCTTGTATTGAATGCGGCATGTGTGAGCCTCTATGTCCACAAAACATTCCGATTATTGCCAAATTAGCTGACATCGCAGCGTTAACAGAGTAACCACAGCGTTAACTAAAACCGCATGCATAGTTAAATAATAGACCTCCCCCAGAACTTAGTCAAAACACCCTTTACGGTAGTGATTAAAAACTATTTGGAACAAATAGTTTTTAATCACTACCCCAGTAAGGTGAAAGCCGCGGTAGATTAAGAGCAAAATACTAAGCAATGCAATATATAATTTTAAGCGAGATTCCTAACTGGTCACCGAAAGGGTCAAATTACGAGTGAGCTCCAATAAAAAAGGTTAACCTTCCAACACAATGTGTCGGACTCCAAGGTCAACCTTTTTTAAATGCACGATATAATTTCATTAAGGCACGCTTTTCAATTCTGGACACATAACTTCGTGAAATATTATAAGATTTAGCAATTTCTTGTTGCGTTTCTTCATCGTTACCTGAAAGACCGAAGCGGCGAATGATAATTTCCTTTTCTCGCTCCGTCAAGACATCTAAATGCAACCATACTTTCTCAATGGTTAACTGCTTGATAATCTCCTCGCTAATATCCACTTTTTCATCAGGTAGTACATCAATCAAAGAAACCTCATTTCCTTCCTTGTCAAAGCCAATGGAATCTTGCAAAGAAACTTCATTGCGCTTTTTCTTATTGGCACGAAACATCATCAAAATTTCATTTTCAATGCATCTAGCTGCGTAGGTTGCTAATTTTGTGCCTTTGCCAGTGGAATAAGAATCAATCCCTTTGATCAAGCCGATGGTACCAATTGAAATTAAATCGTCTTTTGCATCACCGTTTGCTTCATACTTTTTTACAATATGGGCAACAAGACGCAAGTTATGTTCGATTAATTTTTGACGTGCAGCTTTATCACCAACCTCATGTAGTGCTAAATAATGGGCTTCCTCCTCAGGTGATAATGGATTTGGAAAAGCTTGTCCGGATAAGCTTCCCATCATCGGCACCACCTTAAACAGCAGCGCACATAAAAAGGAAAATATGAACATGTTGATACCCCCTAAAAATCGAACTATGTCATTATATGTCAACAACTTTTTAAATAGAACTGACATGCCTTACAAATTACGCCAACATATTTAAGCCATATCCGTTATAATTAAAGACCACAGTGTCATAAGCTTAAATGGGGTGTAAAAGTGAAAAAAATGAAAAAAATAAATCATCAAGTTCTCCTAGGAGTCGGAATCATTATCTTAGTAGTCCTCATCATTGTTGGAAGAGGCTCAGATGATGGATTAACAGACTCGTATGAGACGCCTCAGATTGAGGAAATAGATATTCAAAATGGCACTTATGATAACTCAGAAGAACCAGGTGTCCTAAGTCGTATTTTTAGCTTCCCACGCCAACTTTGGACCCTGATTACCAACCCATCCGAAGAACAAATGCGCTTTTTCTTGCGAGATGGATTTGCTTTTAATGGAAATCGTCAGGATGGGGAATTTTCCGAAGAAATCCCCCGTATAGGCATGCGCCGAAATGATGCAGAAGATCTTTATATGTTAACATGGCAACCAGCAGAGGGATTTGTACGTCAATCACAACTGATTCATGATCAGGAAGATCAACGTGACATTCCCCAAGCCAGATACATCAATTCAGATGAACCACTGGTTTATATCTTCAACAGTCATCCTCATGAGATGGTTGGTTCATCTTTTGCAGATGTCAACATTGGCGAAATGAGTGTCATTGAACTCTCTCATATGATGGCCAATATTTTTGAAGACTACGGTATTCCATCCTTAGTGGAAGACCGAGATGTTCGTCATATCATTAATGCCAATGGGTGGGTTTTTGACGATTCCTATCGGGCATCACGCATTTTTATCGAAGAACGGATCCGACAATACCCAAGCCTCCAATTCTTCTTCGACATCCATCGCGATGGCATTGCCCGCGAGCTGGCTACTATTACCATTAATGGTCAAACTTATGGACGAATTTTATTTGTTATCGGTGGAAACAACCCAGCTGGTCATATTGAAAATTTTGAAATGGCCTACCGATTACACACCATGCTAGAAGAAGTCAGGCCAGGCCTTTCACGAGGAATCCAAGTTCATACTGGGGCGTGGCAAAATGCTGTTTACAATCAAGATATAGCATCAACCTTACAGCTTATCGAAATCGGCACAGTAGAAACAACAGCAGAAGAAGCCATGAACACCATGGAAATTCTGGCGGATGTTCTGGCAACTTACATTTTAAACTATATCGACTAGAAAAAGGAGAGGGGGATCATGAAGAGAAGGTATAAATTTTTGCTGATTATTTTCATTTTATTGCTTGGAATGTCTTATGAAAGTGCAAGAAATAGGGAAGACGTACCAGCCACAGGAAATAGAACAGCTCACACAACACTAGATGAGCAGATTAGAATCTATGAGGAAAGGTTAGCAGGAGGAGGCCAGTTTGATGAGAGTAATGATCGAGGCCCCTCCTCAGCCCATCCTTCTAGCCAAGGGAATTTGATCGCTAGAACTGGCAGAAACATTGGTCATGCCATGCAAAACTTAGTAAGGGAAATGTTGCGAGGCGTTGTGAGATTCTTTGATGGTGTTATCAGCTAGTTTTATGACAACCCTAAAGCAGGAAGCATTTATAAACGTAGCGGCTTTATGGACATCGGAAAATGGACGATGCTAATTCGTAAAGTTGAGCAAAAATAAAACTGGAAATTCATCATGTGACCACCGAAAATTGAACTTGAAAGATTCAAGAAATCGGGTCACACCAGAAAATCCAGTTTTTTAATTTGCTAATTTTTCAATCACATCTTCCAATGCCATACCACGAGAACCTTTGATCAAACACACATCTTTTTCCCCCGAAAGACGAGCCAATTCCTTAGCAAGGTCAACCTTATCATCGAAATGTTGAGTTAAAGGCACTTTTGAGAACTCAGCTGTATGTTCTGATAATGGGCCGTATGTAAAAAGCACATCAATTTGTTCAGGATCAATACACGCACCGATTTCTGCATGATAGCGAACTGTTTCATCACCTAACTCTAACATGTCAGCCAGAATGACAATTTTTTTCTCATAACCTGTCAATGAGTAGAGGAGATCTAAAGTTGCCCTAACAGAGGTCGGACTTGAATTATAAGTGTCGTCAATGATCATCAAGCCATTTTTAGCGTAGCTTACATCCATCCGCATTTTGGACATTTCCACCTGTGCCATCCCTTTTTTAATGGCTTCAAAACTCACATCAAAATGGCGTGCAACAGCAATGGCAGACAACGTATTCATCACATTATGCTTCCCTAAAACAGAGAGGTTAAATGTCAAATCACTCTGCGCAATGGTAAAGACCATCCCATTCCCATCAACTCCCATAGAAGTCGGATAGTAATCATTACGAGCATCCTCACCAAAAGAAATCATCTTAAACACAGGATTAGCCTCGGCAATTCGCGCATCAAGCAATGGCTCATCCCCATGATAAACAAACAACCCATCCTCACTAAGCCCCGAAGTAATCTCAAACTTCGCAATCGAAATATTCTCACGAGATCCAAGATCCTCAATATGCGCCTCCCCAATGCAAGTAATCACACTCACATCAGGCTTCGCCATATCAGAAAGAAGCTGAATCTGCCCCAAACCACGCATGCCCATCTCAAGAACAGCAATTTCAGTATCAGGAGGAGCCATCAGCAATGTCAGAGGCATGCCAAACTCACTATTAAAATTCCCCGGTGTTTTATGGACTTTGTAAGTTGTTGACAAAATACTAGCTAAAATATCCTTTGTAGATGTCTTCCCATTACTCCCAGTAATCCCCACAACTTTCATCTCAAGCTCATCCTTATAAGCAATCGCCAATTTTTGTAAAGCTTTTTTCGTATCGTCAACCACAATCACAGGCACATCCCTTGGCATTCCAGGAATATCCTTCTGCCAAAAAATGCCACCTGCACCACTGACCATTGCTTGTGATGCAAATGAATGCCCATCCACACGCTCTCCAATAATTGGGATATATAAATTCCCCTCGGTAACTGCACGGGAATCAATCACAACACCACAGATGACCAAATCCTCAAATCGCATCTCAAGCTCAGAACCATCTACCATTTCTTGTATTTCTTTTAGTGTTTTCTTAATCATAAATAACCCCTCTAGCCTTCAACGACACCTCGATCATCTTCGTCAATAAATCTGTATAACTATAGCCAAGTGACACATAACTCTGTGGCAATAAACTAGTCGGCGTCATCCCTGGCAATGTATTAGCTTCAAGTAAATAAGGCACACCATCTCGAATCAACAGATCAATACGGGCATAGGCTTCTAATTTCAACTCACGCCAAGTGGCAAGTAACATCGCCTCAACCTCTTCCTTTAGCGGTGAATCTAGCACAATGACAAATTCATCAGCACCACCAGCTTCATACTTGGCTTTAATATCGAAAAATTCACCCTTAGGTTTAATGGCCATCGTCGGATAAATCACTCCATCGATCATCGGAATGGAAATTTCATCACCCTTAATATATTCCTCAATCATGACCTCATGATCATATTTCAAAGCAAGGGCAACCGCTGGAACAAGATCTTCCTCCTTATGCACCAAAGCTGTCGCAACAGAAGACCCCCCTGAATTAGGCTTAACAAACACTGGATAGCCAATTTTATTTACTGCATCAAAGTCAATATGATTGACATCATCCTTAACAATCAACCAGTCAGCTGTACGAATACCTGCAAAACGCAAAATCTTTTTAGACGTATCCTTATCCAACGACAAGCAACTAGGAATCGGACCACAACCTGAATAAGGAATATCCATCGCTGATAAAATAGATTGAATACAACCATCTTCACCAAACTCGCCATGCAAACCAATCAAAGCAAAGTCAATCCCCTGGCATTTCGTAAATACATCAAATTTCTCATTAATTTCAATCGGAATTACATCAAATTTCTCCTTATCCAAATGTTCAATCATCCCATGAGAAGACATCAAAGAAATCTCACGCTCACTTGAAATACCACCCATTAACACACCAATTTTCATTTTCATCAAAAAAACCTCCAACAGCTCAAGATTTAAAATATCTCAACCTTACTATTATAACAAAATTTTTCCTGAAATAGAAGTGGCAATCGTAAGCTTTTGTAATATTTACCATATTTAAGTCTGCCAGATCTCGCTTCTCTGTTTATGCCAACAATCAGCAAAAATCTCTTGTTTATATAAAATAGAGATGCCTTATCAATTTTCTTTGGCGAAGCAACTTCTAAAAATTAAGAAGTAACAACTTGCATTGCATTCTAAATTCTACAAAAGTTACAAAAAGCTTACACAATTGTGTAAAAAGTGTGTAAAAATCAAGAAATTTGCGATTTCACAAGTGATTTTAAAAATTTTTGCGTATATCTATAGTGAGGAGTAAATTTTGTAAAGGAGGATTGTAATAGAATTATGTCGAAAAATATTGACATATCGACGGGGATGTTATACAATAAATGTATATAAAAAGCTAAAAATACAAAAGGAGTGTTCGCAATGAACGAAAAAGATACAAAAGAAAAAATCAAAAAAGAAGACGTAATATACAAGGACGAAGAAAAAGAGCCGATGCTGGTCAAAGAAGCAAGCGCAGCTTATAAAGCAGAGCGAATCTACACCTACGAAGATTACCTCAATTGGCCAGAAGATGAACGAGTAGAGTTAATAGACGGAAAAATCTACAACATGTCAGCCCCAACTGAAAAGCACCAAAGATTACTAGGAGACCTACATCTAAGATTTGGCAACTATCTGCATGGAAAATCATGCGAAGCTTACATTTCCCCTTTTGATGTACGAATTGACTTAGGACTAGGAAAAGATTCCGTTGTTCAACCAGATTTAGTAGTCATTTGCGACTTAGAATTATTAGACGAAAAAGGTCTAAACGGTCCACCAACGCTAATCATCGAAGTCCTCTCCCCATCCAACCCCAATCATGATAGAGTACTAAAATATAACAAATACCTTTCAGTAGGCGTTAAAGAATACTGGATTGTCGATCCAAGAAAAGAAGAAATCATGGTCAACCTTCTAAAATCAGGCTACTACGAAACAACCATCTACAAAAAAGGCGACCTCATCAAAGTCAGCGTACTAGAAAACTTAACCATCAACACAGCCGACTTGTTTGATGGTTACCAAGGCTCTGAAATTGTTGAGGTAGAAATGGCACGAGAGGAGGAACGTGAGCTTGCAAAAACTGAAAAAATAGAAACAATCAAAAAATTGATAGATTTAGAAATGCCAATCGAACAAATTGCAGAAGTGGTAGATATTGAAATTGAGTTTATATCAAATCTATCGAATTTATCAAGAAAATAGGATTTTAAAGAATTGCAAGCAACATCAATAATAAAATTTAAAAGCACAGGCCTTTCATTCAAAAGAAGCTATGCTTTTATTGTCATTTATTGGTGTACACCTATTCCGGCTTCGTACTTTCGTAAAATTCATACCCATGGCTGGTCAATTTTTCAAAAACTTCTGCTTTATGACCAGCATCAATGGTTTCAATCACCACAGTAACCCCCATCTGATACATGGAAATACCTTTGCGGTTACGGTTTTGATAAATAGATAAAACATTTCCACCAATATCAGAAATGCAGGTCAATAATCTGGTTAATTCGCCAGGTTGATGACTAATAACCGTTTTAAGCTGGGTTCTTCTACCTGCGGCAACAAGGGCATGATTAATGATACTCTCAATCAAATTAATATCAATGTTTCCACCAGAAAGAACAGCCCCCACTTGCAACCCTTTAAACCTCGATGCATGCTTAATTAAAGCAGCTACAGAAACAGCCCCCGCGCCTTCGCACACTAAATTACAGTTTTCCAACAAAAACAGAAAAGCTTCCGAAAGTTGGGCTTCTGAAATGGTGATCACCTCATCAACATACGCTTGAATCATCGGGAAAGTCAAATCACCAGGTCGCGCAACAGCAATCCCATCAGCAATGGTTCGGGTAACAGGGACAGTTTCAATTTTGTTGGTATTAAGGGCTTCATACATTGATGGCGCGTTTTCTGATTGCACGCCGATAATTTTAATACTTGGCTTCACCGTTTTGGCAGCCAAAGCAATCCCTGCTGCAATCCCACCGCCACCGATAGGAACAATGATCACATCTAAATCTGGGTTAGCCTCAAGCATTTCAAGGGCGATGGTTCCTTGCCCAGCGATGACATAAGGATCATTAAAAGGATGAACAAAAATGGCACCAGTCTCCGCTTGAATGGCTGTTGCTTTAGCATAAGCCTCATCATAAAGTGCCCCCTCTAAAATCACGTGAGCCCCATGCTTTCTCGTTGCTGAAATTTTAGCAAAAGGTGCATTCTTCGGCATAACAATGGTAGAATTAATTCCCAACTTTGTCGCACTTATCGCAACCCCTTGCGCATGATTCCCTGCACTTGAAGTCACAACCCCTCGCGCTTTCTCTGCCTCATTTAGATGCAACATCTTATTATAAGCACCCCGAATTTTAAAAGAACCTGATTTTTGTAGATTTTCTAACTTTAAATACAACGCGACACCAGTTTCCTCACTTAGCTTTTCCGCAAAAAGTAAGTCCGTTTCCTTAATAATATCTTTCAAATTCAAACGTGCTTCTTCAATCATATCAAACGTTACAACCGTATCCATATCTATCGCCTCCAAAAAATATCCTTTCCCTAAGTCCTTAATCAGTATCATCAAGGAGATAAAACAAATAGCCACAACCGAAGCCATAGCTAAGTAATAACTATTATATCTCAAACTCTCAAATTTTACAATGTTTTAAGCACTAGTTTCTTGCGGTG
>Ga0131853_10001930_pt1 | contig 37027 bp, 14 predicted proteins | sample TergutLab28metaG_FD_92764 | JGI IMG/M metagenome (GOLD analysis project Ga0131853, IMG submission 92764) | Labiotermes labralis P1 segment gut microbial communities from Petit-Saut dam, French Guiana - Lab288 P1 (version 2) (version 2) | ecosystem: Host-associated > Arthropoda: Insects >... | reverse complement strand
TGGGTGGATAATATTAGGATGGATCTCCAGGAGGTGGGATATGGGTATGTGGACTGGATTGGGTTGGCCCAGGATAGGGATAGGTGGCGGACGCTTGTGAGTACGGTAATGAACCTTCGGGTTTCATGAAATGCGGGGAATTTCTTGACTAGCTGCAAACCAGTTAGCTTCTCAAGAAGGACTCTGCACCATGGAGTAAGTAAGTAAGTAAGTATCAACTTGAGGTAACCTGCATAAATAACGAAGTTTATCGTTATGTAGATTAATATCTTAAACTGCTCATCCCACAGATAAATCTACGTCTTAAATCCACACAACCACTTGCAAGATATCCACCCACTTCCACCCAGTGCTGATATTGTGAAACACTTGAGCTGTGTTACATCTCTCCTGTATATCATTTTTGGCATTGTTCTTAACTAAACACGCGGCACCTTTATCTTGTTTCCACGAAGATGTAATTTGCATTATTTGCCCTACAAAAAATCACACTAACAAGCTGCCAGTATCACCATTAGACCCTTCACCACACGAAATTCAGTGCTGCTAGCGCCACTCTTTCTCCAGAAGTCTGCGGTCAGCCACACTGGTAATTTTGGAAGAGGATGAGGAGGAACGTTCTATAATATTACGTTCATACAAAATTTCATGAAAACCCATAAATTCTTTCGAAAAATTGGGAGACAGCAGACAAACACGGGCGCAAGCACGCATGCGTTGTCAGTGATGAAAAGCAAAGAGACATAATTTCCTTTGTCTGGAACGGAAAAACCTAATTCGAAATTCAACCTGAATTATGTAGTAATAGTACACGCGGAAATGTTTTAAAATTGTTTTTAGCGAAATAAGACGCCTAGATATAAATGGCCGGATAGTAGTACAATGTATCTAAAGCGCCCTATACACTCTCAGTTAAACTGAGCGATTTTACTGTGTGACGTCATACCTGACGGAAAAGCAGAGTAAACTGCGCAGTTTTGAAGGCAATAGCGCAGGCCTCAGAACTGTCCTTTCCGGTCGTCTTTCACACACAGAACTGCGCAGTTCACTCAGGAAATCCCACAGTTTCCTCAGTTTACCTGCCGACACCACGATGGCATCATCTCAAGTCACATCCGTTTCTAGCAATTCATTCAGCAGATAAGCATTGCATGATATATTCATTTTCAAATACCACTTCTTACTCCACATTTTACGCTTTCTTTTCTTCTTTTCGGATAACATTATGACCGATGTGGCTAGCAAACAGCAAACGACAGCCTTGTTTTTATCCACCATATTCACACGCGCAAGAAGGCACACAGACCTGACAAAAAAAACTGGCAAACCTCATGGGAAACCTGTGCTGTGCCAGGGAACATTCAGTTTTTCATGCAGTTTTTTTTTATACAAATTTAAACTGCACAGTTTAACTTAGAGGGCATGAGGCCCTTTAAAGAATCCTGGTGTGAGGTGCGGCCGGGATTCATCTGCTTCAGGTTAGGTTTCAGTGGTGGGCTTTTGTGAAAACTGCAATGAACCGCTGGTTTCTGTAAAAGGCAGAGAGTATTTGTTAACCAATCGAATGGACTGTCAGAGTCTCAAGAACATTATGACATGTCGTTGGTTGAGTAGCTGACGAACCTTTCGCGTAACATGGCTGAATGATGCGAAGGAGCAGAAAGCTTTTACATGCCAGGATGAGGCCTGCAGTGTGCCGTGCTTTCAACACTCTGTGTTTATATCAACCATAGGGTCAAGAAATTTTGTGCGTAGAATAGACAGGCATTGGCAGTCGGTGGAAATGCCAAGTGTAAGCAGATCGTTGCTTAAGCGAAGGAAGTCACGTTGTGTTAGCTTATCCAGGTCATGATAAGGATGACGTGCCTGTCGGTTTTCGAAGAAGACCTCGTGACGTCACACCGGTGGAGTCAGCCATTTTTCTCGGGATGATTTCATACAAACCCGGGGGACTGTGACTGTGACTCTTCTCAGGCAAGTTCAGAGAGGTACCAGCTATGTGTTGCTTTCGTCCGTATTAACTTCTCGGAACTTCCGACAATTAGACTGTTCACCAAGCCTTCTCTTCTGCGTGATGTTAATTTACGGCCATCCAAATACTGAAATGCGTGATTACACACATAAAGACTGCTATTAAAAAACTACAAGTAATATTAACTCGTAACACCAACGAATGCACAGTTGATATACAAAAACGTACTTTTGCATACTCCTACATGTTTCGGGGTCATTAACGCCAACTTCAAGGAACTTTGCATCCAAATTTAACGCTTAATAAAATGTAATGGGCCGGTCCCGGTGGTCGCGCGGTCTAAGGCGTAGGTCGGCGGCCGCTCGTCTGCTGAGATTGTGGGTTCGAATTCCACCGGGGGCAGGGTTGTCCGTCTGTTGTGAGTGTTGTGTGTCGTCAGGTAGAGGTCTCTGCGACGAGCTAATCACGAGTCCAGAGGAGTTCTACCGACGGTGGTGAGTCTTTGTGTGCGATCTAGAAACCTCGTGATTGAGGAGGTCCTGGCCCACTGGGTGCTGTTGCGCCAAAACAAACTAATGGCTTAGAAAGTAATTTGTATTATACTGCAGCATTCATGCACACACATAGGTTCCTTAATTTGTGATGAAGATGGCACAGACTTTTTAAAGAGTATAATACATTACAACAATAAAATAGTGTTATTTTTACGGTGTTTACGGTGTGCATGAATGCTGCCATATAACATGCAGGGCCTGCCTTAGGCCCACTGTACAGATTTGATGCAATCGAGCCTCGAGCTTACGGGAGCCATGCGCTCATGGGGATTCACGCATTAGTAATTTTTAAAAATACGCGGAGTGATACCACATAAAGCTCTCGGACTGATTTTATACGATTTTATAAGATTGACTTAAACAAAAGAACGTGTTGTTTATGCATACATCTCTGCACAATAAATTTTAGGGGCCCGCCACACGGATCGCAATCGGGCCCCGCGTTTGCTAAGGATGGCACTGTACTTCGAATTACTTTGTAATCTGTAATATCTTAGTAACTTGTAAACTTTGGTGTGAAGCTCCATGAAGATGGCGTAAATGACGCCGAAACATGTCAAAGCAATATAAGGCTATATTTTAAAGCATGAAATGTACATTTGTTGGTGTTACGAACAAATATGGCTGTAAAGATGCACCGAACAAACAGCGATAAATACGAGACATAGTTTCGACGTTGTTCATTGCCGATTCTCATCCCAGAAACACAAAAAATCGGATTTAAAAGCATTCTCAAAAATGAAATAGTGTCATTTTATCCTACCCGGTTATACATAGGCAAAGAAATTAGTTGTATCAACATTTGCAGCAGAATATATTGTTCGAAGTCTCTCCGGTGGTACAGGGGGGACGGTTGGCACCAATGGCAACACATTTCAGACGCAAGTTTGCCACAACGTGGCGGAAGGGATCATAAGCACAGGTGCATAACACAGCAGTTTGTGAAAATGAGTAAGCTTTGCGAATAGCACTCACATTTGGCATAGTGTATTTCAGGGATATGAAGGATTATAACGTTCAAATTACGAGACGTCACCATACAGATCTCAGAGACCAAGTACAATAATCTGTCAGCTAGATTCCCTGTATCATAATATTTCACGCAACCGCACGCTAGCAGTTCACACCCTTTTAAGAGAACGAAATTGCTTGTATTTAAAGGACGATTCGTCCTACAAAACTTCAGATCATACGTCACAAGACTATCCCACCTCATAAGTTTGAACCATGAATGTGTCGGTACTGATCACCACGGAAAGTTGTGCAGGACGAAAAAAAAATCCAGTGGAATGGCGTCCATTACAGTGTTCACAGCACTCCATGAGTTAGTACCTTATGATGCTTCTGTTTGTATCTGAACCCAAGTAACTCCGTGGAGCAGGGCCCTTCTTCAGATATATACTGATATTTGCTCAACTGGTCTCAGTAAATTCCTCGCCATTCCCGAAACCTCAAAACAGTAGCCCCCTCCCCCCAACAGGTTTAATCTAAACCTCACTGTTACATAACGTTTCTCTGAAGGCCCATTTCACTACCAGACACATCCTCCTATCTAGTCCCACATTTCTTCCCTGCAGGTTTTCCTACTAAAATTCCGTACGCCTTTCTCAGCGAACACCGTCCAGACCGGCCCTGGGGCACACACAACTTCCTATACAATGGGTACCGCGTCTTTCCGGGGGTAAAGCGGCCGGGGCGTGGCGTTGACCATCCATCCCTACGTAGCGCCGAGGTTAAAGAAAGAATAGAACCATATTTCTATTCCCCCTCTGGGCCTACGAGGCCTGTTCTGGAGTGAAATTTTTACGCCTCTTTCATCCGTCCCATACATAAATCTTCCTTTCATTCACTAAAAACCAAACGTAAGGTCGCCTCGTTACACCATCAATTCCGCCTCCCGTAAGAAGAAATTTCAAGGTCTGACTTGTATGTTTACGTGCCCCCAGTCTGCGAGTAGTTACACAAACTTCCCGTATACACATGTAAGTACTCAGGCTGCCGTGACAAGGAGATGACAGCTGACTTGAGTGCTTAGTAAGGATGCAGATAACTGACTCGGATAAAACTTGATTTACTCTACGGGTACATTAGCGTTCAGGTGCGTTTATTAATATCAATGATCACGTTCATAGTCATTTGGCTCTCGGATGAGTGCGCGTATTCTTTGAAAAAATATTGTTACTGCCAAACTTGCGGGTGTGTGATGATGGGGGGCGGGGGGAGGGGGGTGCACGCGCGCGCGTGTCACATATCAACTTTCGAACAAGTTTCAACGATTTACACAGAACATGTAAACGCTATAACACCGGAGGTCACCCTAACGCCGTTATTTTGAAGTGCCTCTTCAGGGTAGCCAGATGATGGATGTGGTACAATCCCTTGAAACGTCTAAACATTCTACTACTACTACTACTATAGTGTGCCTCCCCGATGACAGAAGTCTTCATAATCTACAATTTTTTTTTCTCGCGGACGAAAGAGATTGAGTATACACACTGTCAATAAGAATTTACAGAATTCCTCAGTATAACACCCTTAGGTACGCTTATTATGGTTTGTCTCCGTACAAAATTTAATGCATCTAGCTGCAAAAACTTATTAGTAATAGCCAAACAGTAAGCTAAATATACATTTTGGACTGCTCCGACGTTGTTGAACTTGCTACAGAAAATTAAGTGAAGGAATATTTTTCAAAATCTACCACCACACACAATTTAAGAATTCGCACAAGTGCCATATCCACCTCAGGCATTCACATAACTGGCAAGTTAGTGGTATTTACGACAGGAAACTGGAGGACAAAAAACGGTATGTTGCGTAGTTGTGTAATATTCACAACAATTTTTTTAAAAATCACTCAAATGTATGAAAATGATTAGAAGCCACACACACTGATATGGTGACAGAACATAAGCGCAGCTTCCGATATATACTATGGTCATTACACTGGGCTAAAAGTGGTATATATCATTATATACTACATTTCTCCTGTGTTCGCATGTATATAAACAGGCCGAACTCCTAGATCATAGGGGTGTGCCTAATCACTTCTGCCGGTGCTGAACTGCGGGGAACTCTGGATGAAGCCCGCAGACCTTTGAGACAAATAGGTTGTAATGCACGCACGAGTGATAAGGTGTTCGACCCTGCAACCACTTGCCGTTACTCGGAATGCGGTACCGGAAACCTCTTCGCTAAGCGACAGAATTGTTCCACGTCATTGATAATCACAGCCATCGGCGATCAAACGCTAGAGTCTGTAAGCACGCACACGTTCACTCAATTAAGTCTAGGACTCTTTGAGCTCAGGTACGTGGGATTGAATACTGCAGGCGTCTGTAACTGTGGTTCAGACTAGGGATGGAGAATCGCTGTGCTCCCTGGTGCCAAATCTGCTTGATGAATATTTGAATTAGCGCGTGTATATACATTTAAATGAAAACGAAACCAGCAGTCTTTAGAACCAAACATACGTCATCCTAGAAGTGACAAAATTACTATATTCTAACAATAGGATCTGTTACAATCGCAAGACACAGTGCTGTTTACAGTAAAGTAAAGCTTTGTTAATGAACTTCAGAACACTGTATGAAACAGTAAAGTGTAGCGACAGGCTAGAGCAGTCAGTACCAACCTGAGTGCTGCGAGGCTTCACATTAAATTAAGTATACCTATTAAAATTTGAGGAAAAAAACTAGAAACCGTGTTCCTTATACTTACGTATACATACGTATAACCCGAGAAAAGATAGTGGGGGTTCGAATAAGTCTTTGTCAGGCCGAAGGGACGCCATTATTTGCAGTTGACAACCACTGAAATTTACTGAAGGGGTTGAAAACTTATATATATATATTCTTTTTTTTACAATTTAAAATAATTTTATGTGGCATACAATAAATTCCATGGTTCAAAATACGTTATTTTTTTTGTAACTTTAGTTTTATATACTAATTCTAGGGGGCCGCTAGTACTAAATTTTGAGAACCACCGGTTGAGAGAAATGTTGGCCAGGAAATGTTTTGGCCTTAAAACACACCGATAGAACCCTGAACCTGAACTGAATGTCAAACATACAAAATAATAATATGGGACTTATTGTAGGGTAGACGCAAAAGAAATGCAACTGAAATTACCTACGATTATTGGCAGAGATTGAACTGTACCTGCTAGGGCATACTAGTGACCGAAACAAGCCTAAAGAAGCGTGACTTCCAATCAGCAAAACGTATTTTCTAAACAATATATTCCATATGTCTAAAGGTAGTAAAACTTACAAAGAACTGACATCACTCCCCGCTGGCGTGCCCTTGTATAATTTTTGGGCTCCGATAAATTAGACAATATAAGTTTTAAAGTATCTATAACAGATGCTTCGAAAGGTCACTGTACATATTTCACTGGTTAGATTACAATGGTTTGTCAGTTACGAACCTCAAATCACAATATTTCAATCAGTCGAAATGTTATTTTCTACAAACTTATTTTTTCTAATTGTGGTAAATTACTGGGGTCTTTGTTCAATGGTATATGCGATCTACATAAAAAGATTAGATCTGCGGGCCGCCAGTTGATAAACACTGCTCTAAAGTAAATTCTATCCACGTCACTCATAACTTTTCTCGTAACTTCCCATTCCCCCCCAAAAAATGCAAGGCTACTGGATCGCAAAAGTAGCACGTGCGCAAGACGAATTTCCTTGAATGGACTGGAACTTTCTGAAGCGAAACAAATTCGAAGGCTGGAGTTTTTGTCCTATTTAGGAGAAAAAACATGGAAAGTATAAATGCAAGGTGACAGAACAAACCACGGGTAGACGAAGGTCTTTATGTCGAATATAAAAAAAAAACCCATTTGGCTACTCTCAACAAGTTCAGGTCTGGACTCGCAGCCGAGCGGCCTCACAATTGTACGAGTAAATCCTAACCTTGCCCATCATCGTATATAATGGAAACTACATTCCAAAATTTCTTTACAAAGCCACAAGAAATTACTTAATTAAAATTAAACAAGCGGTCTAAGGATAGACAGAACAACTATTTCTGTTCTTCGGCCCAAAAGGTTATGTGAGGTAATAGATCTTCGGGGGGGGGGGGGGGAAGCCGGCAAAATTTTTTTTTTAGTTTTCAGTGTTATGACGATAAAGCACTGTAGCTGGCCATCTGGTATGTGGCACTGTGACACACTGTATACACCTATGTCCCTGTCGGCCTACAAAACGAATAAAGCACTGAGGTCTTTGCTCTTCTGGCAATTTGCGCTGCGTTAGATAGTAGATTGTTACCGAGGTTTCGCGACATGTCAGTCCCATCTTCAGGAGCCAGTTTGATACTTGAAGAGGGAGCTTATACGTTGTCTCGAAACGTCGGTAACGCAATACGAACCAACGCCGTGCAAGCATGCAACAGGAACCAAGATCTCAACTCAACAGTGACGGAAGTCTTAAATCTCGCGGGGAAAAAAAAAGTATTGCTTGAAAGACGATAATTACAAACCTGGCGACGAAGCCAAATTTTGAGGTATACACACCGCTCAACCATCTGACGAGGCTGCTGGACCAAGAACGTTTTATCGAAATTTTAATCTGTAATAAGCAAACTTGGATAATCCGTCAGTCCTCACAAACCGTCGTGGTGGCAAGCCACTGTGTGTGGGAGGTGTAGGAGGAAAATCGCATGCGTTCATTTCACATGGTGTGTATTGCATGGTTAAGATAGGATATTTATTCGAATCTTGGCATATTCTGCAGTGTTCACATCTAAACACAAGTACTGTAGCACGTAATATAATCACAAATTGCATTTTTATTAAGCAAAGTGTAATTCTTCAAGCACTTATTCGTTTATTCGCCTATTCTCGTATCCGTCACTGTTTAGATTCCGACCTCTGAGGGACACTGGAAGTGTATTTTCATCATGACAGTAACACGAAATAATAATAATAATAATAATAATAATAATAATACTCAGGGGTGCACACTTTTCCGAAAATCTGGGAGCCATCTGAAAATTCTAGGCGTTACAAGGGTGACATAAGCAAGCTCCATACTGACGATCTATAAATACTAGGAACAAATTTACAAAATTCAATCGCCACAGCGAACTGTAGCCAGGAATGTATTCAGCCTTCATTATGATGATGATGATGATGATGATGATGACGACGACGACAACGACGACCATCTGTGAGATTACAAATGTATGCAGTAGGAAAGAGGGGTTGTTGAGTTCTGCTCGGAACACAAAATCTGGTGAGGACTGTTGATATGCAGGCCTGAATATTTTACTCGTAAAAAGTAAAAGCTTTTTCAAATATTTCAATTTTTGTTCTCTGTGTTGGAAACTTCTCAGCAATGGCTGAAAGGCTATTACAGTAACAGTGACTTTATGCTTCTTACCAATCTTGTTAAACATACCTTTAGGGGCAGTGACCCTACGTCATTACACACGGGGCCATGTAGCTCACGCTCGAACTGAGCACACGGCAGTAAAGCACAAACCTGTGATGTTCGATTATGGAACAGTGAACAGTGACACGGCTTTTGACACGTTCTGCCTGCTCTGTACATGTACAGCTATACAGTGCTCTGAGAAGCAAGAGTTGTCGGGTTTTGCGTAAAAGGACTGGGATCAGTTGTGTGAAATTGCAGAAAGAGAATATCCCACGCATTAGAGTTTCAATGTAGAACTTCAGCGACCTTTACGTTACTTAGGCATTTACTATAGACCGCGAAAATCTACGGTATATTCTATGCCGACAGTATTCATAATCATCTTCAAATTATACAAAATACTGTGTCTGCGACGGTAAATTTGAACACAATAAAAAAAAAGCCCATTTCGAGAAATCTGCTAAAACTTGGGCAAAATAATGCATTTTATCCAGTACTGAATATTCGCAATGAATCTCAGTACACTTCACCATTTGACGGTGCACGATTGGTACAGTTTACCTCCAAAATGAACATCTCACGTAAAACATAAAAATGTATTCATAATCTACGACAACACAGGCGATGTATGTACAACGTAACATTGAGGTGCGTTCGTGCAACCTTTGTTGCGGTGGTGTTTGTAGCCTTAGGTAACCAACATGCAATGCGCAAGCGCCGTATTATATTGTCGTCTGTGGCCTGCCCGGCTCTACAATACTTCTACAATTATCTCATAAAAGGCCAGATTTTCGAAAAAAAAAGTTATTTATTATAAATGTGTGTTTTGATTTTCTTTACAAATTGTTTCTGTCATAGTTCTCATTCTAAGAAGCACTGAACGAGATACGATCAAAAATGTAAATTGGTCTTCATGTAGAGTACCCGTTATTCTTGCCAGGTTTTAATGAAACTTGAATTACCGGCAGATTTTCGAAAAAAGTATCAAATATCAAACTTCATGAAAATCCGTCCAGTGGGAGCCCAGTTGTTCCATGCGGATGGACGAACAGACGCACAGACATAACGAAGTTAATGGTCGGTTTTTGCAATTTTTCGAACACATCTAAAAATGACATCTGTGATTCATTTAGTACTAAATATTATTTTAATGATACGTTCAAACATAAAATGTAGAATGAGTGGACAATGAGATTTCCGGTTCTTATGGTCTTGACTATAAGTAATACTGTCTTCTGAGCTGACACGCCTTGCGGTATGGTACAAATTTACTGAACTTTCTACGAAACATCGGGAAATTTTCACCTAAATACACTGCTTATTCTACATACTTTGGAAGAATCAGGCGTTCGCAATGCCCGTGTCTAAATGAAACATAGAAAATTGTTTAACAAATAAAATAGACCTAACGAAATATAGCTGTGTTTTAAGAGTAACAATTCGTAAACTTACCATCTGAGACGAAGTCTTCGGTTTCTGATTTATATTGGGGACACTCTGATTGGCTGTAACATAGAAGTCACATTAGTCGGTCAATATACTGTATCGCTGGGAAATTATTCTTGTGAGCTGCTACTGCTAAAATATATTTTTGTATACTGAAGGTGAAGAAATGTATTTAAGAAGTTAAACATTCAGAAATTAAAATGTCTTGAAAACTTCATACAGTGGGAGCACGTCAATGAAGGTAAAATAAAGTTTGTGAAAAAAGAGTATTCCATATATCCTTTTCTTTAAATATTCAGGACCCATTAACAGACCACCGAGACCAACAAGACGCGAGGTGGGAACAGAGCATTGGTATGTGAAAAATGATTTTTAGTTCTCTGTAGTTTATATAACGACCCTGTAATTAACTCCGACTTTATAGCGTAGAATTGTTTGATGAAAAATAATTAATAATTAGATGGAAAGGATTGGAAATAAAGGGTTCACGGTTTAAATGTAGGATGCTAATCCGGAATTTGCCTGGAATGACTAAAAAATTCCATAAATCATCTCACTCAGGAGAGTCGGTGTCCATGCTGAAATTCTAACCGGAAATCTCCCGACTGATCGGCATACATTGTTTGAGAATATACACGTGTAAGGAGGAAAGAAAGAAGAAATACTCGAAGGGACGGATAGGGTAGGGAAGACAGAAAGAAAGACAAGAAAAAAGAAACTGTGAGAACAACAGAGAATAAGAATTCATCGACACGCGATACTTACTGACAGCTTCGATGATGTCAGCCAGGAGAATTCCGTCACACATGTCGGTCTGCAGATCGTGGATCAATCTTTTGCTGCGTGTTCTGCATAAGTAGTGATTGGCCCAGTCTGTGTAAACCTACATAACAAATACCACTTGCTAGTTACTGAGAGTCCAGCACGCATTTGAAATAACATATAGTTGGCAGAGTGTTGAAGACACTGTCGTTCACAGAAATAAGCGGCAGAAAATGTCCTCGCGATGCTCTTACTTGTCTTTTCATAAACTCAGCCACTCTATAATATCACCTATAGGAGTACGTCTAACGATTACGACAGCAGACAATCCCTCACCAAATAACCAAACAACAACATAAAGTGCTCTGTTTAACAATTTAAAGCACAGTGATTTCAATACGTCCCACATGCATTAACATTTGGAAACTACAATTTTTTCTAAGTGTATTTGTGTGGTTTGTATGAGTCAGAGACATCTCTCTGTTCCACATTAACCGGTACTGATACGTAGTGCAGCTACAGTATGTTTTATATTAGGAAGAAACTTTATTTTTGAACACTACTTTGATGAATTTCGGGAATGTAACGCCGCGCTTTGGCTCAGGTGGTTAGCCGCCGGCCATTCACAGAGGAGAGACCCGGTTTTAATTCCGGGCCAATCCATCTGAGATGTGTGGTGGACAAAGTGGCACTGGCACAGGTTTCTTTCCGAGTACTTCGGTTTTCCCCTGTCACTACCATTCTACCAATATTCCATACTCATTTTCGTCTTCAAACAGGACAAATTAACGAACCCGAGGACTTTCAAATAAAGCTTTCAGAGGAGGATAAAGAAATGTTGTAATTTAATATTATCCATGTACCGTGCAGTTTATTGAACAACTGCACAACAGTTAGACAAAGAAGTATACAGTCACACAGAAATCCTCGTACATGCTTCGCCTTTTTCGGCCACCTTCAAAGAAAGATTCGACAAAGAAAAACACAACATTGACTAATTTTGTCATGGACGTGCATTTGCGGAGTTAAACAAGATAGGCGATGTACGTATAGCGTGACATTAGGGCACATTCGTGCAATCATTGTTGCTGTGGAAAACCAGTAGGTATTATATATTATGAGTGTGTTTGTAGCCTTAGGTAACTTACATGCAGTGCGCATGCGCCATATTATATTATTGTCTGTGGCCTTCCCGGCTCAACAACATTTCTCTAATTATCTCACAATCGGCACGATTTTCGAAAAAAGTTAGTTAATATAAAACGTGTGCTTTGATATTCTCTACAAATTTTGTCTGAGACATTTCTGATTCTAAGAACTGAATGAGATATAATCAAAAAAAGTATATTGGTTTTCATGCAAAGTACCCGTTATTATTTTCCGATTTTAATGAAACTTGAATTTTCTCGACAGGTTTTCGAAAAATACTCGAATATCAAATTCCATGAAAATCCGTTCAGTGGCAGTCGAGTTGTTCTATGCGGACAGACGGACATGAAGAAGCTAGTAGTCGCTTTTCGCAATTTCGCGAACGCGCCTTACAACATATGTTAAAACTATGCAAAACTGATTTAAAAAGTAAAGTGCAGATTGCAGGTAAGTATATAATAAAATTTATAATTTGAAGGCAGAAAACTATCGTAGAAAGTCAGCTTCGTTTTCAGGGATTTGTCCCTGCCTTCTGTGGTTGTTTATGTCCCTATGGGTGGGTGAGCATTGTTACAGGGCTTGGGCGGTGTTGTTATTACGTGCATGGCAGGCATGTGTTTCCTAACATTGTGTTCTGGTGACCTGTACGACATGTGTGTTTCCTAATGAAGATGATGTGAGCGTTTCCTAATGCCGAGTTGTTATTACCTCTAAGCTGTGCGCGTTTCCTAATGCCGCCATGTTACTACCTGAATGATGTGCGTTTCCTGATGAGTTGTTATTGCTTGCACAGTGTGCTTGTTACCTAATGGCAAGTTGTTATAACGTGCATGACAGGCATGAGTTTCCCAACACTGTGTTCTGGTGACACGTATGATGTGCGTTTCCTAATGACGAGTTGTTTTTACCTGTATGATAGGCATGTGCTTCCTCGGCACGGTGACCTGCTGCTTGAGGAGATCGTCGGTCGATCCTTGGGGCGACCTCACAGCCCGGATGCACGCCATCACGGTTATCCCGGATTATTTTCATCTACAGCATTTGGCACACACACAACAACGTTGTCGAGATTTCCAGCAGCTCACAACACCACTTCCGATGCACGATTCGACGAAGTATGGAACACAAGTTCTCTGTCTTCGAGCCGCTGGCCAAAATGTGTCGTGAATGGGTTTTTCTGATCTCTCATCTAATCATGAAGCATTTTATATATGAACAATGATTGCAATCACGCTGCGAACTCCAAAGTTCGCGGCAGAGTGCATAGCAATCGTGCTTCTTATTTGGAGTGTTGGTGGTTCAAATCACGGCCTGGAGATCAGCTAGATACAGATTCTTCGTGATTTTCCTCGTACTTCCAGGAAGGTACCTGAAATTAAGTCACAGCCGTTTCATTCACACATAGTATCTGAATCAGTATTCATTGATACCCATTGTTCAACGTTATGCACGTCTAAATGCAGCGTCGTTCAAAATCATAAATAAAATAAAATAACGCAATGTTAATAATTAGGCCTATATCAAAAGCAATACACGACACAGGCATGATATGGTCAAATATCATTATACAGTTACTCTCCTGTACTGAAATAATGTAACTGCTTATTTATTGTAACGATTTCATGAGCATACGTTCCACTTTATGAAGCACTGTAATGTTTTAAAGCCTAAGCGTAACTATATTTACCACTAGGTTGAACATTCAGAAATTCTGTATTCTGCCCACAATGTATTTACGTGTTTTTTTTAATGGATTTCTGAACAAAGAGCGATTATTTCTGTATACACTATTAACTTTTATAACCGAGGCAGAGTGTTTACTGCGCGGTACGGACTGTCTTTAAATGCGACAGATCCAGTTTCGTCCTTAAAGAGTTAATTTACGTCCATTTATTTCATGTTTCTTTTCTTCAGAGCAGTCTTTCATTTTTAGTACCATATTTACCAACTTTGTGGGCAGGATAGTTCAGACGGTATAGCGATTAACTACGGGCTGGACGGTCCGGGATCGAATCCCTGTGGGGACGAGATTTTCCGTCCATCCAGACTGGCCCTGGGGCCCACCCAGCCTCCTGTGAAATGGATACCGGGTCTTTCCCGGGGGCAAAGTGCGGCCGGGGCGTGCTGCTGACCACTCACCCCCTTCTAGTGCCGCAGTAATGGAAGAGTAGAGATATACCTCTACCCACCCTCTGGGCCACACTGGGCCTGTAACAGGATCATTTTACCTTTTTTATTTACCAACTTCGGTTAAATGCGATTCAGTCACCGGCCTCTTGTTATTGTGAAACACTCATAATGTCAATTTCTGAATACTGAAACCTGTATCACGTCAACAATAAAATAAAACATAAACAGTTGCTTTTATATTATATAAATGTTATGGTAATAAAAGAGAATTTTCAACATCGTCAATGCGGAAGCTGCAATACCATCCTACGTCACATCAGCCTAGTACGCACTCTTACGAGCAATCTCCCGAAAATTTGTTTCGCCATTTCCTGGACTAATGACTGCAAACTCGGTTATACTGTATGAGGATCCAGCCGATACGAAAAGTGAAGTAGAAAAATACTTTCATAATACTGGGAAACTCCTTGGACGGACTGTGTGAATATTTAAGAATGTGTACAACAACCATTCAGTCCATGGAAATAAGGAAAAGATTGTTCTAAGGAACATCTTTATATGAAAATACGTGTTTTAGATTTCACTGTAGAAATCCTTGGAAATAATTACAGACGTTTAAGGTTACCGTGTTAAGTTTACAGCGATTTATCATCGCCATAACTCCTGTACTTCGAACAGTGGCAACACCATAATGAATGGAAAATATGCTCATGACGACAGATTCACATGATTGTGAAAGGGCTGACTTTTATTAAATCAATAAAATAAACGTGTAACAAAGAGATACTGAACAGAAACGGATAAATTTTATCAAATATTTTATCGTACAAAAACTGTCACTTAATGTAAGCTATAGATTCTATTGACATCCACAATGTTCATATCAAACATTTATCAGTATTGTGAATATTTAACTTAAAACGCGGATAAACAGTTCATACCACTAATTTTAAAACATCTGGAACGAGACTGAACCTGTGAAAAACCAAATGGGATCGACGCGATCTGTCTTGAATCGGCACCTGGTGAACAGTGCACTGTTAAAGACATTTATACACCATGAAGACAGGCGTTATTTCGGATGGTAGAATGAGGAAAAAGACTTGGTTAGGGCTATTTATTTTTATATCACCCATTCTGGACACAGAGCTGTGGGGTGATCCAAAGGGTGGCACGTGGTGGATGTAAACTTAGCTGCATAGATGTACAGCGAAGCGGAGTTTATAGGGTATATAAAAAGCTCAAAATAAAATGTTTCAGGAATGAGGCAAAATAAAGTGTAGTAAACTTCCTGTGTAGAGACAACTATGTTGTGATATAAAAATACAAACACTTTAAAGAGTGCTCGTGGTTTCCACACTCACTCTTCGCGATTCTGAAGATATAATTAGCTACAATATTCTGTGAAGAAAAAACCTTGAAAATTTAATAATCCCATAGCTACTCCAAAAATTCAGGATATGAGTGAGCGAGGATGTATGTGTGTGTGAGAGAGAGAGAGAGATAGAGGGGGGAGTGGTGTGCGTGCGTGTGTTTGAATTCCAAATTTTGTGACTGTCCTAATATCTTCTTCTGGCATAACATGTAAAACCCAGTACCGTAGTCACTCTGCTGTGAATCGCACTAACAGATAAACGAGAACATTTGCTTTACATTTACGTGTCCATTAATAAAGGTTAGGCAGAAGATTTGCAGTGATGAACACAACGGCCATACGACAAACTTCTGAAACCCATTTGCCTTGAAAGGCGCCAAACTACATGCAAAGCTTGCAAGAGCTGTAAGTTCCGACAGATTTAGACACTTCTTGTTACGTAAATATGGCCCCATCCTTCTTTCAGCTGGGACCCATACCAAAAGGTCAACAACTGTGTTGGTAAATAAACCTTACAGGTTTAGGGCATGGACTGAAGAGCAATGTTTCTTTGCAATGTTTATTCTATATACTTTCCAACTGTCGCAGAGTACCGTGATTTAAATGACTACTATCACGGTGTATATTCTTTCACAGTGGAATATTTGGGTCAACAACGATCATCCTGAATCTGTCTTTTTTTATGGGCCCGCCAGAAGAAAGCTTTTACCGCACGACAGCTCAGTACAAAGTAACTTTATTGATATGTAATTGCGGAATGCCGAGTTCGAACCCGGGCTGGAAAACCGACTGACTAAATATATAATGGTATTTCTCAGTCACGCCAGGCAAATGCCGCGATAAAGCCTCGATTAAATCACGAGTACCTCCTTCCAAATTTTTCTTACTACGTGTTGAAATTTTTTTAACCTAGTACGTCTAAGGTAACGAGCAGGATACACGACAACCAACGGTTCCTTTCACGAATTACATTCCCACTTACTGTGAATGAAAACACGTCAAGCTGACGAAATGTACACATAGTAGACTACTCCCTGCGTAGCCCACCTTACATATGTTTGAAACGTAAACAGACAAATTCCATAATGGTATATACACGAAGCTCTACATAAAAAATAAAAGCCTTCGAATAAAAAGCCTGGAATCGCGGGTTCCAAGAATGGTCTTCCAAATGATAATTTTCCAAAAGGTTTTAAATTTCATGAAGTGGCTCTAGCATTGCATGATGCACGCAGGCGGATAGACGGATTTTGGCAGGTAGCCTTGGGAAAGTAGGCCTTAAAAATAAGCAGAAATCATGATATCCAGGTGCACATTCTGTCATATTTAGAATCGGCATGTTAAAGACAAGCAAGAAATGTTTGGTGTTCACTTCTCGGAGTTCACAAAATTTTAAGAGCCAGCCAAGAACTGGCAAAGAACAGACGCCAACTTTTATAGAACAAGGAAATGGGTTATATTTATAAGATTGCCGAAATAAATAAGACATGTCATTATTTCTGTGCTGTTTAAAGATCCCCTGGAGATGAACTGGCGTTTTTGCGAGTTATTACTAATTTGGGCCTAACCGTTTCTGTGATTATAGAATTAATATTACAAATGTGAAGCGAAAGATACAACCATAAGGCAGAGTTTGTGACTAGTAGGTTTCGTAGACAAAGGTAAAAGCTAAACTTTGTACGAAATATCCCCATTGGTGTAGCAAACACAATATCTAAATATTCCATATCACAGCTAGGTCACTTGTCAATAGGTTTTTTACATGGCTATATAAATGGCCATATAAATAAAACTGTTGACAATTGAGCTGGTTGTGATTATGAATATTTATAGATATTGTAAAAGCTAAAGCTCTGTGTTTACTCAATACGCCATGAAGGTACAGACACACACGAGGGTGGAGACAAAATTCCACGCTTTTTAACCTGGACATTAGAAGAAGGAGATAAAGTCACATGGTATGAGGCTAAGCAGACCCCAAAGCCGACTGATATGATATAAAATTGTTTGTTGATTACAAGTAAATTAAAAAATTGTGGCACTTTAATTATACAACGACGACGAGGTTTAAACTCAATACAGTACAACTCCGCTTATCCAGAAATAGGGATGGCGAGCCATTCGGATATGCAGTAAAACGGGATAATTGGATTCTTCTTTGAAAAGAGTGTGAAGTTCGACTGTTACTGTTCACAGTATGTACCTGCGTCTAAGCCGGTCCCAGTGGCTGTGCGGTCTAAGACGTAGGTCTGCCGGCCCTCGCCTGCTGAGATTGTGGGTTCGAATCCCACCAAGGGCATGAATGTCTGTGTGTTGTCAAGCAGAGATCTCTGCGACGGGCTGATCACTCGTCCAGAGAAGTCCTACCGACTGTGGTGTGTCGTTGTATGTGATCTAGAAACCTCGTGAATGAGGAGGCCCTGGCCCACGGGGGGGGGGGGGTTGTTGCGCCAAAAACAAACAAAACCTGCGTCTAAACCTTTTGACCACGCCTTATTTGTAGTTGTAGAAGCCATAACACTGTACTGTACTTGATACGATAACCGGTAATTTCAAGGCAAGTTAGTTTTGTAGAATTCTCGACAAATTTACCCAAAAGGTCAAGCCGATCCGATAACCAGCGTCCGGATAAGTGCAGTTCTACTTTAGTTAATGTAGCGTTTTAAAACTACTGGATATCAAAGCACTCAATCAAAACGCGCTACACTTTTTGTCGCATATATTAGCTACCGATTTACAGACGTCCCGGTACTGCACAAACTGATGGAACAACAATTATTGGACTGTCATCATACTAACACTGAACCAAATACAGCGGAGCAATGAACATGCTCAGCCACTGAACTCACATCTGACAGTCACGCGCAGTCGACTCACGGTTCCCAGGTTCACAGCCCGAACTGAAAGCAAGCGTGACTTACTTCCATCCGCGCATTTTGACTTAGCGCCCTGTGACAAGACCGAAGGAAGCTAGGAAAATATCGCATAGTGGGACACAAGCAATCCTCACATCTGTTAACGCACGCGAGTCTGGCGCCTCACGGTACTGGGGTCGCGTGTCTATTTCCGGGCGAGTCGTCTGTTTTTTCTAACACTGTTTAAATTAGTATACCGAAGTCCGTACACCGGATAAATAAAGTTTCAGCCTGTGGCAGCAGAGTGTATACCAGCGTCACAAACAAATTATTAGGTGATGCATGCACAAGGTATCAAGTAACTTCAAACGCAATTAGAACGGGAAGAAAGTAATGTAGGGTAGGTTTTAAGTTCTAGACCAACAGATATGGCATGGGCGTCAGTGTTCAATCCCCGACAGGGACAGAAATTCTCTCTTCGACATAGCGTCCAAAATGGTCTGCCTAGCTTTCTATCCAAAGCCTACCAAGCACTCCGGGCGAAAGTATCTATATTTTAGGAATAAGCTCTGCGACTCTGTTCCTTGCTCACAACCACAGCTTCTCCTACGGCTACAAAGCTGAATCCCGAGGTGCATTCACCTAAAAATGCATGGGGTTTAACCTACACACCGACTATACGTACCCACTGCGATTACCTAAATGTCAATGTAAAAAAAAAAATTGTAGCCCCTCTCCACGTCACGAAGGTATTTAGGAAGTAAAGCTCCACCCACTCTTAACCTCCGCACTAGATAGATGACTGGTTAACTTCACACTCCGGCTGCTTGACTTATTGAACAGGAGGTCGATCGAGAAGTTTTGGAGAAGGGAAACGGTTTTTTTTACCATGACCGGGATTCGAAACCCGAATCATCCACTCCGTAGCTTAGTCGCTATACCTACTAAGCTACTCCGGCTCCCACACAACCGCTCTTAGTGTGAGTGAAGAAACGGTTCATCTACTAAAAGAAAACACGAAAACAAACACATTTGGACTTTTCTAATTTAATAAATCTACGGACAATATCATGCGGTTACATATGTGACTTACTGCACATTTATTGCATGCTACTAGCAAATGGAAATTAAAATCTTCATTCGTTCTAATCATATTACAAATGCTGATGTTTTGTCAATAAATTTTGAGTGTAGGCATGCTTACCTCTGCAATGCCATAAAATACAACCGAAAATGTATCAAGCAAGCGGGATTTAAGACTCTCACAACATTATTTCTGAGAACCTGGGTTTTCTGGGACATGATGCTGCGTTGTTGTGTGGTTCCCCGACGTTTCGATAGCATTGTGTTCCATCAAAACGTCGGTCACTACTCACCCGAAGACACAGCGTCACATCCCAGAAGACCTCGCGTATCAAGCGTGATTTAAAAGACATGGGAATTACCTTTCTCAAGTGATTTCATTTTATAATTATAATTATTTTGTTTTAAACCTATCAGATTTGCGGAAGTGAAAGAATAAAGCGGCAGATGAATGAACGCATAGTAGGTACAACATCTAACGTGTACCGAAAGGAACCTTCCGTGAATGAGTCAACACACGCGAAGTACGGCGTCATGAAAAGAAATGTGTGCGAAAATATTGAATTTAATTTCCAAAAAAATATGTAAAGTTTAAAGTCTCTCCCTACGTAAATATCAAACTAAAGTAATTTACATGTATCACAAATCGACAGACTCACTACCAATGCCCGTAAATATAATTAGTTTATTAATTAATTACATTAGTTGAGTTAAATTGTACTGAAGGCATTGTCTACTGAACACCAGGGGTTTCGCAGTCGGAAGCCCTTACGTGTAGTTGCACGACTACAAACAGTATTTTTATACATCCTGTACCTCAAACTACCACCCGTATTTCCAATACTACAACACATCTCTCTAAACCTTATACACCAAAAATCGTTTCAAATGGTTTAACATTTTCTTTCTTATCCTTTACATATATTTAGCCATTATTTTTGTACCCTTGAATTCTGTTCTGTTAGTCTTCTTATTAAAAATATTTTATATTCGGCGTTATAATTACATAAAATGCGTGAAAGAGAAAAACGAAATCAGAAAATCAAACCAAATTTTTGGAAAGTAATGCTAAATAGAAATAACTAATACAATTAGCGGCTTCGAAGATGGAAAATCATTTGTACGTGTGATTCACGATCACCAAATCATAAGTTTGTCCTTTTAAATTGTGTTTTATAAATTTATGTAACACACAGAATCGTAACTACTTCCACAAATAAACATATTTTTATGTTTAACTTTACCATTCAACCAGCACCGACTGCCCCATACAGTTCAACCAGCAATTTTCATGAACACCGGATTTTCGCGCGCACATATTAAATTTCACTTCACAACTGAGGTAGCTGTCAGACGATTTGCAAGGCGACACCGAATTACCAATACAATGAAGACAGAGAAAAGATTCGAGTTTTCCATAACTGAGGTCACATATACAGGACCTTTTCTGTTCACCTAGCACAAAAACAACTATTTGTTTAGTCACAACATCAGAAACTGAAACAAAATTTGTTGTGTGCAGACAGCTGTATGGCTGGGCTTCCAAACGGAAGTAAACGTTATCAGTGTTGCCAAAACTGATCGCAGTTGCATCCGCTACCAACTGCACATAAAGGAAGCAAAATAGGAACTAAGAGTCAGCCTGCATGAGCTGGCTTGATCCGATCCTGCAAGGTTTGAGCTAAAGATAGACTGGGCGGTGGCGAGGTAGGGTGATTCCTTCCAAGACGAAAGAAACCTGGATGTCTTGTGTGTTAGCAGCACGTGCGTCCCAGAGCCAACACGCGTTCACCTCGCCTGGACCGGTTCGTCACTGCTGTCTAGTATTGACCCTTCCTTCTCCCTTCTAAATTCCTCTGATTCACCCTTCTGTCGTTACTCATGACACACCTGCCTAACCGGGAGTTACAAACACAGGCAACTTTCAAAAAAGCACTATGCCACGACGAAAAAACACAGAATTACAATTTATGCAGGCCTACAATTAAAAGAAATGAAGGGCAAATTAAACCAGGGAATGCTTGCCATCAGTCAGCATTACCTTCTCGCTTGTTGTCTAAAAAGACGTACGTACAGAACAGAACATACAAACTGCGATTTTAACCCGTTACTTCGCATGGTGTGAAACTTGTTCACTCAAAGAGAACACAGACCGAGGTCATTTCAGAACAAAAGGCTGGCGGGAATATCTGCTTCTAAGTGACACGAAGTATCGTGATGGCGGAGAAAATTACGTAATCAGGAACATTATTGTTTACCTCCTTAGAGTAAAGACTTCCTTGAGAAGCCAACAGTACCTCAGCTGGTCCAGAAAATCCCAGCATTTTGTGGAACTTGTAAGTTCATTGCCGTGTTCACAACAGCCTTCCTATTGACCCTTTCTTGAGCCAGATCCATGCAGTTCACGCCCTCCTACCCTGTTTCTTGAAGATTCATTTTAGTATTATCCTCCCATCAAAGCCTAGGCCTTCACAGCGATGTCTTTCGCTCAATTTTTCCCATCAAAACCCTGTTTGAGTCTCTCTTCTCTGTCTCACGTGCCACATGCCCAGCCCATATCGTTTTCCTTTATTTGACCACCCGAATGAAATTTCGTGCAGTACAAATCATGAAGCTCCAAAGCACGCAATTTCCGTCAGTGGCCTACTACTGCTTCCCTCTTAGGCCCAAATATTTTCTTCAGGACCCCATTCTCAAACATCCTCCCTTAAAACGCGGGACCAAGTTTCAAACCCACATAAAACACGAGGAAAAATTATAGTTCTGCATATTAGTGGAAAGTAATCAAGAAGACCAAAGATACTGGATCATATGGCAGCAGGCTTTCCTCGAGTATAAACTGCTTTCAGTTTTCTTCACGCATGCAAATTTGATCTGGTACTGTCGTTCTCAAATTTTAAACTTCGCCACATTGTGACTTTGTCTCCTATTCTCTTCGTGTTGCGACTCGAACACTTCACCAATCATTAGGATGATCAAACCGAGGAGGCCAAATCGGCGTATGTTTGAAGCACGGCAGCGATAAGAAATGCATAAAAAATGTTAGTCGGAAAACGTGAAGGAACGAGACCGGGTATGAGACGGAGTCGTAGACATTAGATCTCTCTCTCTCTCTCTATATATATATATATATATATGTATACACACACACACACATGCATACATATACATGCGCACGCACACACACAGGCCTATATACGTTTAGGAAAGTGGGGTTTGTAGCTGTGGACCATGTTTATCTGGTTCAGAATAAGGTTCTCTCGAACACGGTAGTGAACTTTGAGGTACGTGCCATTAAACGTGGGGAACTTTTTGGTTAGCTAAGTTACACCTTCCGACGATTTTTCTCCATGGAGTTAGCTGTGATCAGCGTAAACGTGCATTTGAACAGTATCCGACAAAAGGTCCACATAAATTGCCTTTAGGGCGGGAAATACTAAAACAGAGCAGCATATTCCTACGTCGACGCAATTTATTGCAAACCTGACACAAACCAACCGTCTTGTAATTCTGAATAGCGTTGAAGACTCAAGAGATCTCCGTTCAAACACACTGTGCACACACAAGCATGCACGCACGCACTCACACACACATACAGGAAACATCTCCTTTGCATTGCTATCTTCATCCGACCTGTCGGAGGTGGATGCAGCTGCAATTTGTCTATAACACTTCCACCTTCCAAGCCTCGCAGTTGTCTTGGAATGCATAATTCAGGAGACATATCACCTTATATTTAATACTATCAGGAATAACACTGTCTCCTTTCCCCTCGCAGTCACCGATGCCCGATATGTCTTCAAAGTTTTGACATCAAACTGACGAGTGTGTAATGGAGCACTGTGTCGAACCGACAATGTTCAACTGAAATGCCACGAGCAATTACGGATTGTTTGTGTCGTATGTACAGACCAACTGCCGGACATAAAAATAAATCAATTATCCATATAAAGCTGGAACTGCGTATCATATCATAGGCTGCCTGCTTGTGATAATTCTAAGTTCGCACGAAGGTGAATATCAAGATATCGCTAATCGGGAATGTAACTACCCTGAACATGGAGGCAGTAATTTCCCCCGAAAGTGTACTCAACTCCCAAAGTAGACTGCTGTCACATTTCATAATACAGCAATATTCCTTCGTTTAGTTCATCAGTGACAAAAAAATCCGCTATTATTTTACCGGCATTTCACCTTCACTGACTGCAGCCTTAATAATAATTCCCACAGTATCGACAATTTGTATCCATTCCCCCAATACCCTCCTTAACAAAAAGATTTATCGAAGACTCGATACAAGACTACCCACACCTTCACTCCACGAACAACAAACAAGTGAAATTCATTCCCATAGCCAAAGTGCGAGACAACACCTTATCCTTTGTACACACCCTATAGCATGAACAAAGTATTTAATCTTAATGTTACTCATCCCGTTGCGATTTTTACATTGAAAGGACGACAAATTCCGTCCAGCGTAACTAATGTTTGTTTTATTATTTACGAAAACACAACTACATGTTTCGGCAATGTCCAGGCCATCATCAGGCTGTACAGCAAACTGACAGACAGTATAAATAAAACACGTATACAGTTAACATGCTATAAAATCGAGTGTGAGCTCCACCTGTGACAATTCCATATTTGTTATATATTAAAATGTTTAGTTACATTTGGCTTAATACAGGCACTTACCTGTTTATTGAAACTGTCAAATTAACGGAAGGTTAAATTATTTGAATTAATTACCTACACATACAGTAGGCAAATTATAATCTCAGACATTACTATTGCCGAATTTAAACACGGACATAATAACCAAAACTTCCACAAGCATCTACACAAATTGGTGACTAAGCCAACAGATCGAGAATCCACTATGCCAACACAGTATTCAGTTTTAATTTTCAACTAAGTGACTATATTTCTAAATCTTCAATTCATTTCTACTTCTACTGTTATGTCACACATCATTACAAATCCCAAATGTATTCAATGATGTTCACTCTACGATTAATATTCACATGCAATCACATCACACAAATCGACATGAGAATATTACATCATGGCATAAAAAAACCTTTAGAGAACTATCAGATAAGACCCAGGTTGATGGATACTTATATATAAAACAAATGCAGCAGTAACCAAAAAGTACAATTTTGACCGACATATTTCGCTGATAGCTTTTATTAATTTTATTTTCATTATGCAGGGCATGGTAGCTCAGTCGGTATAGCGACTCGCTACGGGCTGGACGGTCCGGGGATCGAACTCCGGTGGGGGCGAGATTTTCTGCACCCATCCAGACCAGACTTGGGGCCCAACCAGCCTCCTATACTATGGGTTCTGAGTCTTTCCGGGAGGGTAATGCAGCCGGGGAGTGGCATTGACCACTCACCCCATCTTGCGCCGAGGTTAAAGAAAGAGTAGGGCTATACCTTTATGACCCCTCTGGTCCTTTGTAGCCTGTTCTAGGGTAACTTTTAATTTCATTATGCACCAAAAAAACATTAGCATTATTAACAAAATATATAGAGACTACATACAACCGCACAAAAAGCACACACAAAAATATTTTACATGAATTCTTATAGTACAGATTTTATAACATGTACCAGACTAATGCCTCGCAACAACGCTTGGATTCAAAAACAGTACCTCCCTGGAGATATCATCACAGATCAAAACATGTACGAATTCAACAAAATAAAGTGTTAACTAACTGTGTGTACCAAGATTTTTCATGTTTCTTTTGTTAACGTTGGAGGTGCATGGTTTAAAATTGAATCAATTTAAGATTCCAACCATGCTATTCAACTATCTCACCCAAAATTCTTCTCATACAGAAACGAATCAACTACATATGTCATATGTCAGTGTGCTAATCACACACAACTTCACAGCATTGAGAAGTGCAAGAGGGTGGCCACCAATGGCTTAACATGAAAAATGATGAAGTGTTAGCCACAGCTCACCACGTCAGCATTCATCATCATACACGTGCGTGTAATAAGTTGACAAATTGCAAAACATATTTGCATATATTTACCTCCTGTTGTTTATGTTTTAGTACTAGGAGAAAAGGGAACAAATATGATCTAGACATTAGTCAACAAATTTCAAAGAACAGGGTGTGTTACAGATAAGAAAGTTTCAGGTACACCATCCATGACTGAGAATACTGTGTAACATATTCAACAAGCTACTGAGCATAATCTTAAGCATCCAGCCATTGTATAAGTAACCAAATGGACACACCAAAAACAACAGTAATATAGTGCTACACTTCAGACATAAAAGAATGAGCCTACCACATTCCAGTGCTTCATTAATAAGAAGATTAAGATCATGTAACTCATATAACTATTGCTCTTCATAAGGTCATACAAAAATATGTTATGAGTAATATTTTATTCAGTGACAAAGACTTAATTCACGCTTTCAGTCAACCTAACAGGCACAGCTGTCGAATATGGGCTGAAGAGCAGCCAAAAGCAACCTGTGAATGGTACATCAGCTTGCCAAAGTTAATGTATGGTTCTGCTTCATGCAGACTAAAATCTATTGTCACTTCATCTTTCCAAGAAGGAATAGTGTGAAGGAACATTTACCTGCATAGATTTAAACACTTCTCAGAACCACAAACAAGAGGATGATGGAATTTTGGATCCTGTTGTTTTTTGAAAGAAGGCTTTCACCTCATGTTGAAGATGTCATATAAGAATATGTGCATGAAACCTTTCCTAATAGACAGACAGACAGTATTGTCAAAACTACTGGCACCATGTTCATGTGATTTAATGCCTTTAGACATCTGCTTGGCAGTTTTATCAAATGCTGGGTGTACAAAACAAAGATTCACTAATTACAAGATCACATTCAGGATGCAAGTGACAGTTACGCCAGGCATGTTACAAGTTGTCAGAAAAACAGCACTTTTAAATGACAGGTATTAAAATATTTCAATTCCTTCATCAAAATGATCAATAAGGAGTTTATGACCACCCAGTATTTTACAGGTGCATTACAATAGGTTATCTGATTCAAGGTGATTTAAACCAGGGTTCCCAATTATTTCTGTTGCACAGACTTTTAAAACAGGAGTGGTTTCAGGACTGGTACCCTACCTATAGAACATTTTACAGTAAAAATCTTACTATTTCTCTTTTAATTAATAGCAGTACACATTTCTAAAATTGAACACTTATCATAGCTGCTAACATTGCACAATCGTAATGACAAATTATATTAGATAATTTATCATAAACCCATGGATAAGGGGTTTGAAACATACTCCTCCTCCCCAATTCTGATGTATGCAATAAGGAACCACAAAATTCCACTTCTTCTCCCTCATCAATCAATATTTGCCACAGAGGGAGGGAAGAACCAAATGTTCAACATTATTTATTCGCTGAATAGAAACATAATACAAAATAAATCTGCTATGCTGAAAACACAATTTTTCCAGGTGTTGAAAATATATGGTATAATTCCATCTAGAATGTAAGGGTCAGCATAAATTAAGCTTTGGAGTAGCAAAGTCAAAAAAGATTTTGGGTTCAAACCAGCCCTGCTACTGTCAGGATGGAGGAAGTTGGTTTCATTATGTGATTAAATTCACAGACACAGAATATATGCAAGCATGATTTTAAAAACACAAACTCGACCCTCAACAGAACTGCAGCAGTAACTTACTATTTCATTCAGCACTAAAATTATTATTCAGAGCTCATCTGCCACAGGTAAGTTCGGTGGTTTCTTACAGATGCAATTGTTTTGCCAACCACAAACAAACCTGCTGGCTGTCAAAGAAGTCAGCAAGCAACATATGATATTAAATTTAGCAGTATCACAATATCAGACAAGTATGTATGATTCCTGGAGAGGCAGGTGATGGTCACCGCTTGGGCTTGGATATAGCAAACCCATGATTACTGCTGTCACATTTCATACCTTTACATTCTGGATCTACTTCATATTCATGCAAACATTTGGCAGACATTTATCAGTTTCAGGTTTCTACATATCTCTCAAATTTATATAACTATAATTATAGAATTTTATCACTGTCTTATGTGACTATTAATGAATGAGCTGATCTTTTTGAGAAAGCAATTAAACCTACACTGCACACAGACGCCAACTAAATATTTACGTCTACCCTAATGTACGAAAACCCTCAATACTCCAATTGTCACAAATGTTAACACTTGAGATAGCAGATTTACCTGCAGAATTCTAACCGAGCTATCGATCCATTACAACAGGCAAGGTATGATTGGATATAGCTGAACTGGCACTGAGCTACCGAGTTGAGTTTTATTGGTGCTCCAATTGCTTGGCCAGGTATGATTACACTGCCATCAATCTGTGGAGGACCAATTGAGAAACACTGCTGTGAACAATGGCTATGACACTGAAACTGCAGGACAAGTAACTATAGGTCAGAAACGCAGTTCAAGTAAACGATACAACCAGTTGAAATAGTCTGTGATCCTTGCTCTGAAACACTCTTTGGAGTTTCTACCATCTGACAGTCAGATATATTAAGTAACTGCATAAAGTCTTGCATAATTGTGCTCTTCTCTGCTGTCTCTTCATTATAATCACCAGCAACACAACTGACACTCTCATCACTGTAATTTACACTATTATCATCAGAACTACTGCTGCAGGCATTACTTTGTGTTGAAGTTGTGTTACTGCAACACAGGGCAGATACTCGTTGCCCAAGTTTTCGAACTCTGTCCAGTGCTGCTTCCATTTTCTTATTTTTTTCAGCCTTCCTTTTATTTGTCACCAACAGCATTTCTTCCTTCCACTCTTGAACCATGCTGGTGATCTTCAGCTGACATGCATCTCCAGATTGTAAATCAGGATTTAGGTTCTTCTGTCCTGTTTCATTCAACATGATAGGAGATAGGACCTTTACCATAAAGTCCTGCATCATGCAATCAATTTCTTTTTCCACAAACCCCATCGCATAACGTGCCAGGATCTGTGATTCTCCAATATGTTTCTTAAGCACCGACATAAGAGATGCCTTCAAATTGCATTCAACATCTTTGTTAATTATGGACATGCAAAATTCCGACTCAGTATCACAGTCTGAAAAGCATAATGGTTTTGTTTCCATACCAGAAATAAACGAAATTAAGTTTCCTTTACGCAAATCCACATGCCCATAGTTTTTATGCTGATCTGAAATATCAGTTGCTCTGTTACTTGGATTCATGGGTTCACTTGCGGTATTACAGCTGTATTTTGAGGAATCTGTTCTTACTTTATTATTTGTATTCACAGAAATGTTTGTTACTTGTGGAACTTCAGGGGAAATGTTACTTTGTATTGCTGAATCCATAAAAACATTGCTAGATGGTGCTTTTGGTCTATGACTTTCATTTGCACAACTTGTAACTGCTGTGGATGAAGTCAGAATTGCAAAATCAATTTGTTCACCTGCAGGAATTACATTCTGTTTTGTTGTGACTAAGGCAAAAGAAGTAAAGCCACTCTCTTTGGCTGCAGCTGTAGCATTACTGATGGTCAGCTCTGAAGCTGACAGTATACCACTGGTTTCTGTACTTGTAGTAGTGTGTTGATCAGTCACAGCAATAACACCATTTTCTTTGCTTGTTTCTGTTATACTGCTGATGTTTTGTACTGAACTTATAACCATGTTATCACTTGATGCTGTAGCTGTCAATAATGTGGTTTGTGCAGCAGCATTATAACTACCTGCTTGGTTCACACCAGTTTCATGTGCACAGGAACCATTCAATTCTCTGCCAACAGCACTTCCTGTTGACAATTCGCTATATGTCTCAGCAGCAGGGCACCCAAATATTTCTTCTAATTCATCTTCTGAGTCCCATTTGTCATCATCCAGTGGTCGTTGTTTCCCAAGTTCCTGAATCTGAAATATGTCATAATGTACCATAATTTTACAAATAAATGGAAATATGAACAGGCCAATTAACACACATCATATAAATTAAATACATGATGTGCATTAGCAGGACTGTTGACAATGTGCTGCATGGGGCTCAATGACTATGGCTGTAGTTGAATTTGTTGCCAAGTAGCAAGACAAAGACCGCAGGTAGATTTATCATGGCCACCAGATGAACCATAATCAGTACTAAACAGATTTCATATCTCAGCTGGAAACAATACAATTCCAGCTTAACACCAAAACACACCATATTGTTGAATGACCTGTCTACTTAATTATCTACTCTCATCCCTGCAAGATGCTGGACCCCCTAAATGTGACCACAGATACCAGACTGTGACAGTATGTCAGTTGTTCTCAACCTTTTCTAATTCACAGGAAAGTAGAACAGCCAACAGATCTAATTAATAATTATTACTACCACAGCTAAACTTCTTATTTACTTCAGCATTCATAAGGGTTACATTCTTCAAACACTGTGTGATCAGTGAAACTGCAATGCATGCAGTTCAGACTTTGTCAAAAATGGAGTTAGGGAAACCAGAGACACCCAAATATGGCAATATGTAAATTAATGATTAACAAACACATTGCTATTTATGATGGTGTTGAGTGGAATGAAAATCAGTGCTCATGTCATCACAGTGATAAAATGATGTAAAGTGTATGGTAGAGAGGGAAACAGAAGACTGTGTAAAGAAATAGGTGATAACTGATTGATCTGCCTACTTCTGCATGTTCCTATACACCTCTTGTATAGTGTTAAGGGAGACTCTATCCCACGTTTAAATTTCATGCACCTAACCATGAAATACTGACCTTCGAAGAAGGAGAATCTGCTGCATAAAAACTAATGAGTTTATGAGGAATTAAAGCTTACATATTTCATAACAGCCACCATCAAACATGTACTATGACATATTAGACAATTCAGTTATCATATGTCTCTACCTCCCTATTTCAGAAGGCTGCAGCAACCAATCTCCTTCTCACAACTTGCCTATCATAACATTACATGCCACAACACTGAAGAGGTGAAAAGTGTAGTAATTTTCAAGTACATGGTATTTTAAGCACCATGCAGACATCATAACATCTGGACAGCAAAGATAGTTAGGATGACAGTCCATACATACAATGGCACATACATTGCCATGAAACCTGAAAACAAAATATTTCTGCTTCTTTGTTCCTTTGCTGGCATTATTTTACATTTCTGATGTTAGGAATTTTATCATACATCAATATGTGCAGCCAGTGCAAGCCAAGCAAGAGGATTATACACATAATTGCTAGAATGACACAAATTGCAATCCCCTACAACTGAAATTATCTGCACAAGGCAGTGACAACTCTCCTGCATCATGATGCCTAAGACTGAATATTGCATTCAAGTGGTTACTATGTCTTCACAATTAGGAGAATCTGTATTTGAATCTTGGCTTACACTTGACTAGATGGACTATGATTTGCATTGTTTTCCAAATCTCTTTAAGTGAATGTTAGAAGGGCACCCTAAAACAGGGTGAGGCAGCTTCCTTCCACATATTTTCAGATCCATCCTGTTATGACAATCCATAACAATCCAGAGGCATTAATCAATAAATTAATACACGAGTTTCAAGCACTTATAAATTATTCATATGCAAGAACAGAAATGGATAACACTTACAATGGTGGTCCTATCAGACTCACAAATCTCTCTTTCCATACAATACTTCAAAATGCAATTCATTCTCTCCTCAAAACTCTGACTGACAACATCAAATGGGCCAAACCAAACACATGATGCCTCATTTGCATCATCCCTTGACAATAGGAAGCTCAGTTCTTCACCTGTAAAACCAACATTTCAAATGCAATTTCCAGCTATTTTATACATGTAGGACTGGAATGGTAAAAAAACTGGCACTGTGAGTACTGTCCGAGATCATTACAAGTTTTGTCACTATTTGCATTTGGAGCTACTTGATAATACAACAGATCACCTAGACACCGTCTCTCTGTGGACAAATAAGGGAACTCAATTGAAGACAGATCCCCGATGAATAGCAAACATAATGTCCTTACATATCTGCACATAACATATAACGTACTGCATGATAAAGGAGGTGTTGGACATGAACCTCATCTCTCAGATATGTCTGATTTCTAAAGCTGAAACACTGGAAAACTGTATTCTAAATTTCCTGTGACACTTATCATACCGTGTTTTCCCTTACATAGTTTTCCACAATGAAAATACTCTTTATTAAATTGTATTGCCTACTCCCCAAGGAAAAGAAATGTACATTACACAGTGCTTTACATGTCTGTTAGAAACAGCAGATTAATTTGAACTTTGTTACCAAGGTGATACAATGTATGGTACATATGGTGATGAGACTGGCAGAGTGTCATTCAAGCAGCTGCTTTTAAACTTGTCATACAGTATCAGAAATTTCTAGACATGAACTTCAAAAAGTATTTAATAATCTGTTCACCAGGTGTCAAACATGTCTGGGAGGTGAATATCATTTCTAGCACCAACTAACATGTGGTTAAGTTATATTACACACTTGTATACTTTGTGGAAATGTAAGGCCATTAAGCCTGTCTGTATCTGGATTCAGTTTTCAATGAAACAGAATCATATATAAGAAGTCTTCTCACAAATGAAATGAGTGGTATTTTGGTCACTCTGAGATGAACCATGTATGAACCAAGAAATGAAAACTCTAAAAATGTGCAGTAGCGGATTACCTCAGCAAGTCCATCTGATAATATAGGAGAAACAGGGATGGCTGGCACAACTTTCTATTCACAGGCACATTTTAATTTAAATATGACATCCTACATAGTGGTGTTGCATTCCTTACAGATGGAGAGATATGCCACTATAATTGTTTATGCTGCAGCTCTCAAATTATCTGCCAATCACTACCAATCCATTATACATCAGAGAGATATTTCCGGTTAATAGCCATCCACAATATATTAAAAAAACATGGTTGTCTGTTCACCTCAAGTGACACAAGTTTGCAAGCTGATGAGCAGAAATTCATACACGTGATTTATATTAAAGTCATCATCATTATTTTTAGGAAGCAAGAGACTCACTGAAAGGAACATAACACATATAACAATACAAATGATACTTGAAGTATTACCTTATAAACTTCAGAAAACAAAGTTTTGAATGAATTCTCACACATCCAGATATTTTTTTCCAACATTAAATTGTTATCTATTTTTACGTTAGTTTCAATTTGTATTCTTGCAATAGCCTTAGTGACTTAAAATTTATTCTAAACAATTCATTGATAAGAACAGATTTCACTGTTTTATTTTTTACATAATTTACAATTGCACTTGTTTCTTCACAAGCTGACAGTCAGTCAAGAATACTTCCCAAATTTAATGTAACCTGAAGGTTCACTGCAGTGTTACTATTATCCTATGACTGATGCCTGCAACTATTGGGCAAACTCCTCCTTTCAGGTTGTGACCAAATCTTTATTTGCATTTCTCACCTCCTCTGTATCCTACATGCCCTTCCCTTAATTTTATAGTTCTATATATGGCGAGAGTACAAATCATGAATCTCCTCACTACACACTTTTCTCAGTCTCTCTTACTTCCTCTGTTAGATTCAGATACTCTCCACAGAAACCTGTCATCAAGCAGCTTCATCAACACTACATTTCTTAAGTCAAGTGATTGACAAGGTTAATGATTCATGTAGACTTTGCTTAGAGTCTTTAATGCTGTAAATAAGTAGTCTATTTTAAATGTTTGTAATTGAAACCACTTTGACAGGTAGTTACCCCGCAGTGCACCCATCAAATTTATATCATGATACCAGCTCTGCAGATACGACCTTCTTTCTGTTTATGTCCCATTCATACTCTGTGTCTAGTATGTAACATAAAAATTGTATATTTCACACCCTTAGCATGAGACTTATTGAAACTATTGTCAATACCACTAAGCTTATGAACTGCTTATTTATGAAGGCATAAATTCAAACCATTTCAAGCGCTGTAAACAGATTTAATCTAAATGGTAAATCCCACTTCAAAATTTTAGTAGCAAAATACTTCTAATGCCACTCGAAGAAGACTTTAGTAGGTAAAAAAAAACTAGTTCTACAACAATAACGTGTTGTACTACCCGGTGAACAATAATGTTTCGGCTCAAATTCAACACACAAAATCATACCTGTTCTGAAAATCTGGTCCAGTCTCAACCCTTTCATAGGAACTCCAAACAGAAATGCGTTGTCACGATTAAAAATCACTGAACCACTGCAGTCTGTGCTCTCAAGATATGCAATCTCAGAGCCCACAAAACTCAGCTTGCCTTTCAAATTACGAATTTTCTTCTCAGTCTTATTAGTTCTCTTACGCTGTCGTTTCTTGATTTTCCTACAAGAAGGATCATCAGATCTTGTGCTTGGCTCAGGAGTATTACTTTCTTCCATCCATGCGTCCCATGCTGACCATTCAAACTTTTTTCCTGGTGAACATCTGTATACTCTTACATAAATTGTATCTCCCTTAGACACATAAAGACTGACAGGTTGATCACCACATAGTTTTGCTGCAAGGCGGTTGGGTTTGAAAGCTCTGTTGATCACAAAAACAGGAATCTTACTGCTGTCCACTTCCACCACAAAAGCAAATGGATAAAGCATTTTGATTACTGTCCCTCTATACGGCATGTTTTTCTGAAGGATACCTGCCTGAGGTGAGGGGGAACTGGGCTGAGAGCAACTAAAATCAGGATTCTTTTTTGATACCCAAACGCTTAAACATTTCACACCCTCCACACCAACTTTAATGTCAAAATAAACTGCTGTACCAACAGGAAAGCAACTTCTGAAGCTCATCCCCTCTTCTTTCATTGAAAATTGAAGTACATCTTCAGTAAATGTAATATCACCATATTGTTTGTCCCTGAAAATAGCTGTTCTGTCAGACTCAACTTTAACAATGTGGCCTGTTCTTCCTCTCAAAACTTGAACGTTGTGAGAAGTTTTACTTCTCTGAACAGACACTGCACCTTCTTTAACTGACATATTTGGTACTAATGAATGTCTCTAAGATCCTGGTTCAGTTTCTTTAGCCACACATTCAAATCAAATTACGTACAATCTGAAATACTTTTCAAACTATTTTATCCGTTTTTAAAGGTTCATTAATGGCAAATGGTGTATACACGTTAAGATCATGTGTACATTGTATGACAATGTTTAACTTAACGTAATTTCTTTTGTTAAAATGAAACTTGTGGCCGTTGACACAATTATTTGTGATATGTGCAGGCAAAATAACTTTACTGACTGGAAGTAAATTACACCAGAATATCAGTGCTTTTGCCATTCAAATTGTTTGTTGTTGGCTTCTTCCCAGGAACCACTTTCACACTACCTTCACAAAAATAGAAGAATGGTGATGATAAAAGGCAGTTATGCTTCCAGGACATCCTGAAACAATTAAAAGGGATGAAATTTTTCATGGCAGTACAGCATACAGCACAACATATGAGAAATTCATTTACACTACCTTACTTGGAACTCAGTGCCATGTTTGAGGTGCCTGAATTAAAAAGGAAAATCACATAATGAAAAAATCAAAAGATCCTACAATACAAAACACCGTCTATGTACTTCCACCAATTAATAAATTATGTTATTATGTAACATCTTTCTGAACACAAAACTGACAAAATTCAGAATTTTTAAAATTTATGACAGTATAAATGCTAAGCAGGCTGCCTTTAGTTCTTGTACTTGCAACTGTTGTCAGGCAACTAACGTATATAGAAAATGTATATTTATCTTTTTCATTCCCTATGCAAATAAAAAACAATTAAAAGCCGAAGGTGACCTTGCTGCATTAAAACACTGGTATCCTTATTCACATATAATGCATGACAAAACACTGTTTTCCACACTATGTTTTCCTTTTTATGTATTTGCACTGTCCGCATTTATTGTACTGAATGAACACAACAAGGAACACTCCACATCAACATTTGCCAAATCAATTTCATTTTGACCATATCAGCCCAAAATAACTCCTACTTTACATGAAGCTGACATAAAATTTTATCATTTTTCTCACAAATGGTGTGTTTTGCTGAAAACTGTTTAACGCTACACAATACATACCTAATTATGGCAGAATTAATATTGAAAACAATTTCAGATATGAGCATATAGATAAAAGCAATGTAAGACTGTCTGACTTCAGTATGCTATTTATAAGATAATAACTCCTCAGTGCAAATGAGATAAGACCAAAGAAGCAAAGAATTTGAAGGTATAAATAATTATGTCACAAGATATACCATGCATTCATTTTGCTGCTGCCCTGAACATGCAGCTGTCATGAGATGTTTTGGCAGATGTAGGTTTTCTACGTGATATAAGTGTCATGCTTGGAGCAATGATAAACCAAAGGCCCTGTATTCAGTGTGAACAAATGTTAGGCAGGGTGTATATCCAAAAAGTTCTGGAAACCAGAGGTTTTGACCCATGTCACTCATATACAAGTATACTACAATATATAAATAAACATAAATAAACTGTAATACTAATCACAGTCTTTATTTATTGCACTTAGTTTGAATATTCATATGTTCTGCTGCAGAAGCAGTAATGTTTTTGGATATAGGGTGCTGCCCCAGACACCGCTGGGAATATTAAGTAATAGTACCCTTATAAAATCTGAAAAATTCTGTATTCCAAAACAAATATGGCCCCAAGAGTTTTGGATAAGGGATTGTGGACCTGTGGTAAAAGTTTTTAGTGGGAGATATGAACAGCAGGATGTTGGAGATAGAAGTGAATTTGAACACCTAGGTTTTTCACTCAGATGAAAAGGTATGCAATCTGGAATAAACAAAACTGCTTGGCTTTTGTGACAAACTATGCTTCACTGTTTTAAATGGTACACATGGTGGTGTCACACACACAGTGATTTAACATTTATGAACCAAATAATTGTAATTATCATTTAAAGTTTTACAGGTTATGCCACAGTTCCTGAAGGCATGATTAGAATACTATAAAACTTTTCAGAGGGCACCAACACAGCAGCAGTCAAATGTTTTATCACTAGACATGAGTAACACATTGCAAAAAGGAATCATTACTGAAGGGTGTGAGATGAAAAATGTTTGTTAATTTTGTGGAAGAAGTATCTTAATGATCTTTAGAACACATTATCATAATTGTCACCACCACCACCCATTGATGGGAGGGTTGCCTATAACAAAGTCTTCTCCATTCTTCTATCTCATACTGTTTCAATGAAATATGAAGGTGGAAACAGAGGAGGAGGAGGAGGAGGAGGAGGAGGAGATAG
>Ga0131853_10001928_pt1 | contig 37035 bp, 31 predicted proteins | sample TergutLab28metaG_FD_92764 | JGI IMG/M metagenome (GOLD analysis project Ga0131853, IMG submission 92764) | Labiotermes labralis P1 segment gut microbial communities from Petit-Saut dam, French Guiana - Lab288 P1 (version 2) (version 2) | ecosystem: Host-associated > Arthropoda: Insects >... | reverse complement strand
CACGAATATAGCCAGTATTCAATTTTACGAGAAAATGAGAAAATGTATGTCTAACGGTTAGGCATACTCCTTTCTCGTTTATTTTCGGTAAAATAGGTTTTGGCTATAACCTCGTGGCTCGGAAATAAATTCGGGAGAAATGGAGTGCGCCTTTTTTATTTTCTGAAACACTCCGTATGAATTTGCAGGTAATGGCTATCTTAACTTAATACAAGGAGTGTTTTTATGGGTTCCAAAAAAATGGCGGCTTTGGCGGCGATGGTTGCCGCAAGCGTGGTGTGGGGACAGGTTGATTGGACTGCGGACGAAATTTCAATAACTACTGCGGCGGAATTGAGAGCATTGGCAAGTCAGGTGAACGGAGGAAACAATTTCAGCGGGCGAATGATTACATTGACCGACAATATTGACCTCGGAAGCGGAAATTGGACGCCTATCGGTAATTCCGTCGGCAACTCGTTTAGAGGGACTTTTGACGGCGGCGATTTTATTATCAGTGGAATTAACATCAATAATTCGAGCAATATTCAGGGCTTGTTTGGAGTAATCGGCGGCGGCGGAACGGTCAAAAATCTTCGTATTGCCAATGTTAATATTGTGGCAAATACGCAAGTCGGCGCTTTGGCGGGGCATAATCGCGGCGGAAAGATTGAGAATGTTTTTGCTGTCGGACAAATAAAAGGCGACGGCGACGTTGGCGGTTTGGTCGGAAGAAACGACATTTACGGCGATTATGTCGGCACAATTTTTAACAGCGGGGCAAAAATCGATATCATCACAAGTCAAAACAGAAACGGTTTTGGCGGATTGGTAGGCAGAAACATAGACGGAGCAAGAATAATAAACAGTTATGCGGTCGGAAATTTAAGCGGCGACGGCGACAATGTAGGCGGCTTATCGGGAACAAACGGCGGGTTTATCGAAAGGTCATATTCGTCGGGAAACGTGCAAGGACGAAATTTTGTCGGCGGGCTTGTCGGCAATAACGGTAATACTATTATTGAATCTTATGCCTTGGGAAACGTAAGCGGAAGCAATCAAGTCGGCGGTTTGGTGGGGTCTAACAGCAATGTTGCAAGCGCAATTATCTATTCTTACGCTGTCGGAAAAGTTAGCGCAAGCACATCTTTCAGTTGGTTGGTCGGCAACAATATCGCCGTAATCAGAAACAGCCATCACAGAGGTCAAGAAAAAAATATGAAAGAAATTACCACTTATACAGATTGGGATTTTGCCGACATTTGGGAAATGCCCGACAACAATCACATAAACAGAGGTTATCCGTTTTTGCGAGCTCTGCGTTATATTCCAACACCTTGCGAATGGATAAAATGGGAAACAATACGAGCCGCCACTTGCATTGCAACGGGTGAAGAAAAAAGCATTTGTCCGCTTTGTTCGGCAGTAAATATTCGAGAAACAGAGATAGACGAAAACGCCCATCTTTGGGACAGAGGCACAATAAAAACGGCGGCAACTTGCGTTCAAACAGGAGAAACTCTCCACACCTGTCGTTTAGACAAAACGCACACAAAAATAGAAATAACACCAATAAATCCCAATGCTCACACTTGGAACAAAGGAGAAGTGGAAATAGCCGCCACTTGTACAAATGTCGGACTGGTAAATCACATCTGCCTAAACGACGAAGAACACACCAAAACAGTGGAAGTTCCGATGTTAAGGCATCGATGGAGCAGCGAAAGAATACGCTTGGTTTCTCCGACTTGCACAGAAGACGGTAGGGAAGCACTTGTGTGTTCTGTTTGCGGTTATCACAACGAAAGACCGATAATTGCAATGGGGCACAGTAAGGGCTATTGCGAAGACAGTCGAAAGGTTTGCGCCAGAAACAATTGCGGCGTTTTTATAGCCTGCGAAATGCCACCGGAAGCACCCGGAAGAAGACGACGATAATTCTTAGGTTTCACCTGTTTTTAGTAAAGACAAGGCGCGCCTTGTCTTTTTTTCGTTTTTTATTTGTGGCAAATATTATTTTTCTGAGCGAAATAACAAACTGTGGTTTTATTTTAAAATTCGACAAAAGTAAGGAGTTTATAAATTATGCCTAAGCAAAAAATAGATTGGAAAAATTTGGGGTTTTCTTATATGCAGACAAATTCGCTTGTTCGCATAAAATTCAAAAACGGAAAATGGGGCGAAATCGAAACGCTGAAAGACCCGATAATTCCGATGCACGTAGCGGCTACCTGTATGCACTACGGACAGGCGGCTTTTGAAGGGCTGAAAGTTTTTGAAATGAAAAACGGAGATGTGGCGGCGTTTCGTCCCGACGAAAATGCTTTAAGAATGCAAGAAACTGCAGTAAGATTGCTTATGGAAGAGGTTTCTACGCCTTTGTTCTTGGAGGCTATGAAAATCGCTGTTAAGGAAAATCTTGATTGGGTGCCTCCTTACGGTACGGGCGCGAGTTTGTATGTTCGTCCTCTTTTGGTGGGGGCGGGACCGCGAATTGGCGTTCAACCCGCCGACGAATACGATTTTTATATTATGGTTGTTCCCGTTGGTCCCTATTACAAAAACGGAATTACGCCGATTGACTGCCTCATACAAACCGAATACGACAGAGCGGCTCCCGGCGGCATAGGACACATAAAAGCGGCTGGAAATTACGCGGCGGCTCTTTACAGCGGCGAAGAAGGCAAAAAAAGGCAGTACCCGATTTCGCTTTATCTCGACTCAAAAGAACACAAATACATTGACGAATTCGGCACATCTAATTTTATCGGCATTACCAAAGACAAAAAGTATATAACGCCCGATTCGCGTTCGGTGCTTCGCAGTATTACCAACAAATCGCTTATGACTTTGGCAAAAGATTTGGGAATAACGGTCGAGCAAAGAAAAATCGCGGTTGAAGAATTGGCGGATTTTGCAGAAGTCGGCTCGGTCGGAACCGCGGCGGTAATTACGCCTATTGCCTCGATTACTTACGGTGAAAAGGTGTATAAATTCGGCGAGACGGGCGTTGTAGGCGAAACGCTTCTTAAGTTATACAATCAACTGCAAGGCATCCAATACGGAGACATCGAGGATAAGCACGGATGGATGTATAAGATTTGATGAATTCGAGCGTATTTAAGATAATTCGGATTGCCGCGGCGATATTTTTTCTGTCGTCCGTGTCATTGTTGTTTTTGGATTTTTTGGGAATTCAACACAGATATTTGGCTTGGACTTCTCAAATTCAGTTAGTGCCCGCTATTTTATCGCTGAACGTTTTTTTCTTGCTCGTAATTTTAATAATGACCCTGCTTTTGGGGCGCGTTTATTGTTCTACCATTTGTCCGCTGGGCGTGTTTCAGGATATTGTTTCGCGAATTACAGGCATTTTCAAAAAAGATAGATTTTCGTATCGTCCGTCGCAGGATATGTTTGTGTTTTTGCGCTTTTCGATACTTGCAATATTTGTCGCTTCTTTGATTTTCGGCATTCCTGTAATTGTGGTAAACTTAGAGCCGTACAGTATTTTTGGGCGTGGCGTTTCGCAAATTTCGTCTCCGCGTATGCCGGTTCTTGCCGTCGCAATAATTTCTTTTTTGACGATTATAATTTTTGCGATAAAAAGCGGTCGCGGTTTTTGCAACACCATTTGTCCCGTCGGCGCGTTTTTGGCGCTTATTTCAAAATTTGCTTTTTTGAAGCCGCTCGCCAAAGAAAAATGCAACGGTTGCGGCTTGTGCGTGGGAGTTTGCAAAACGGGTTGCATAGACGTCTTAAATAAAGAAGTCGATTATCTGCGCTGTATTTCTTGCGGAAATTGCGCTGTAAAATGCCCTAAAAAAGCAACGGGATTTTCGATAGAATTTCCGAGTTTCGTAAAAAAATCGCCCCCCAAAGAAGCTCCGATAAACGAAGAAGACAACGCGCCGACAGACAATTCGCGCCGTGTTTTTATTACTTCGCTGACGTCAATTTTTGCTCTCGGATTTTTAACCCGCGCGTTTGGAAGTGAAAATCTTCAATTTGACGGCGGGCTTGCTGAAAATAAAAAAGCGCCCGTAAGAGATAATCCGATAATTCCGCCCGGCGCGCAAAATATTCGGAATTTCCGTCGTCGCTGTACGGCTTGTCAGCGGTGCGTTTCGCTTTGTCCGAATAATGTTCTTGTTCCGTCGAGCGAAATATCGAAATTTATGCAACCGCATTTGTCGTTTGAGCGCGGATTTTGCCGTCCGGAATGCGTAAGATGTTCGCGAGTTTGCCCGACAGGCGCGATAAAACCGCTGACCCAAGCCCAAAAAGCCAAAACGCAGATAGGGGTTGCCGTTTTTATAAAGGAATTCTGCATAAACTCTATCGAAGGCGGACGTTGCGCTCGTTGCGCGCACAGATGTCCGAGCAACGCAATAACTATGGTGCCTCAAAGCGAAGACAGTTCGCGAATAAAACCTGAGATAGACAAAACCCGTTGTATCGGTTGCGGCGCTTGCGAATTTTATTGCCCTGCTTCTCCCAATCGCGCAATTTTCGTGGATGGGGTTGACCCGCATAAAACGTTAGGTATATAATTAAAACGTCTCCTGTTTCAAAATCGCCGGCGTTTTGAGACGCAAGCATTGCGTCTCTACATTATAATGACGTTATTATTTCGTTATTCCAATCCCAAATCTGACAAAATTGCTTTTGCGGCGTCTATTCCTGCGCCCATTGCCATTATTACGGTGGCGGCGCCTGTTACAATATCGCCGCCTGCGTAAATTTTTGGTCTTGATGTTCGACCGCCGCCTTCCGCCGCGTTTATTGTACCGTGTTTGCCTGTGTCAAGGTTTTCGGTGGTTTTGGCTATAATCGGGTTGGGCGATGTGCCTATTGCCGCGATAAATACGTCGCATTCTATTATGAATTCGCTGTCGGGGATTTCGACGGAACGCCGTCTTCCGCTTTCGTCGGGTTCGCCCAATTCACATTTTATGCACTTAACGCCGCTTACAAAACCGTCGTCGCCGACAATTATTTCTTTGGGGTCGCATAAAATATCGAAAATTACGCCTTCTTCCTGGGCGTGGTGGATTTCTTCTAAACGGGCGGGCATTTCGTCGAAACTTCTTCTATATATAATATGCGCTTCGTCCGCGCCGAGCCGCAAGGCTACGCGAACTGCGTCCATCGCGACGTTTCCGCCGCCCAAAACCGCCGCTTTTTTGCCTCTTATAATGGGAGTGTTGCTGTCCGCTTTCCACGCGTGCATAAGGTTTACGCGGGTCAAATACTCGTTTGCCGAGTAAACGCCGTTTGCATTTATGCCTTTTATTTTCGGGAATTTAGGCAATCCTGCGCCCGAGCCTATAAATGCCGCCGAAAATCCGTCTTTTTCTAATAAGTCGTCGATGGTTGCCGTTTTTCCGACCACAAAATTTGTCTCGAATTTTACGCCGATTTGTTTTAGTTCGTCGATTTCCGCTTTAACGACCGCATTGGGCAAGCGAAATTCGGGAATGCCGTAAATAAGAACGCCCCCGACTTCGTGAAGCGCCTCAAAAACGACGACTTCCACGCCGTGTTTTGCCAAGTAGCCGGCTGTCGAAAGTCCTGCGGGACCTGAGCCGATTACCGCGACTCTAACGCTCGTTTTGGGATAAACGGGCAAATTAGGCGTTTTGTTTTCGCTGTTCCAGTCGGCTACAAATCGCTCCAGTGCGCCGATTGCTACGGGCTCGCCTTTTTTGCCTAAAACGCAGAGGACTTCGCATTGCGTTTCTTGCGGGCAAACGCGACCGCAAACCGCGGGCAGGGCGTTCGTTTTTTTTATTACCGCAAGCGCTTCGGCAAATTCTCCGCGTTTTACCAAGCGGATAAAATCGGGAATATTTATAGATACGGGACAGCCTTCAACGCAGCGCGGATTTTTGCACTCAATGCACCTTTGCGCTTCTTTTATTGCTTCTTCTTCCGAAAATCCTAAGTTTACCTCGTTCCAATCTCGTCGTCTTTCGTTGGCGTCTCGGCATCGCATTTCAATTCGTCCGCCTGTTTTTTTTATGGGGACGACTTTTTTTTCTAAGAGGCAGGCGTGCGCTTCGCTTTTTTCTACGACTTTTGCATAACTGCCCAAACGGTTCAGCAGTTCGTCCCAATTCACTAAACTTGCGTCGAATTCGGGACCGTCCACGCAGGCGAATTTTGTATGTCCGTCTATCGATACCCGACAACCGCCGCACATTCCTGTTCCGTCAATCATTATGGGGTTTAAGGAAACATAGGTTTTTATTCCGTTTGCTATTGTCAGTTTCGAGGTGATTTTCATCATTATCGGAGGACCTACAACTACCGAGCAGTCGAATTTTTGTCCGTCGTCGAGCAATTTTTGTATTATGTCCGCGCCAAAGCCTTTTATTCCTGCTGAGCCGTCGTCGGTTGCAATAAAGACTTCGTCGCAAAATTCGCGGTAATCGTTTTCGAGTATGAGCAGGTCGCTGTTTCGGGCGCCGATTATGACGACAACTTCATTGCCCGCATTTTTCATTGCTTTTGCTATGGGGAAGAGCGGCGCCGCGCCCAAACCGCCCGCCACGCACAACACTCTGCCGAAGTTTTCGACGTGCGTTGGGTTTCCCAGAGGTCCCGCCAAGTCGTTAATTTTGTCGTTTTCGGTAAATTCCATAAGCTTTTTTGTGGATTTGCCGACCGCCTGAACTATAATCTCAATCCAGCCCTCTTGCGCGTTTGAGTCGGCTATGGTCAGCGGTATTCTTTCGCCGTCCGCCGAAATGCGTATTATAATGAATTGCCCCGCCTTGCATTTTTTAGCTATTTTTTCCGCTTTAAGTCGAAGCCTGAAAATTGTCGGGGACAGTTGTTCTTTTTTTAATATTTGTACCATATTTTTTTCTTTCTCAATCAATCTTTGTTAAAATGTATTTGTCTTCGAGCGCGCCTTTTATTCTCTTTCCGTCTTTATCGAGTAAAAACAATCTGCCTTCGCCGACCTGAAAATGCTGTGGGAAATTGTCTGCGCCCAAGATTATAGCCGAGCCGCTTTCGTTCCATACAAAAGTTCCCGAATAATTGAAAACGCTGTCGCTTTTTGAAAGATATTGCCAAAACAGAAAAAACGTTTCGTCTCTGTTAAGCGTAATTCGAGTATCTATACCTTCGCAGTCGGCGCAGGGGAGAACTCCCGCATATTCGCCCCACCAATCCAAGGCGTTGCGTGAGTTGTGGTAGGTTATCAAGTATTCGTAAGCTGAAAAATCTTCGTTTTCGATGTTTTTTTTATCGACTAAGAAAAACATAAGCACAATTACCGAAACAGTAAAAATTGCAAGTTTGTAAAAAACCTTTTTAGTTTGCATAATTTCTCCTTTTTTCCTTATACTATAATAAATATACGTTATGCCTCAATAAAAAATCGTCATAAAGCAATAACATTGCAAAATCGTTGAACTTCTACACTCAAGCGGGAACAAAAACAACAAAATTACAAAAATACTTACTTACTTACTTAGAACTTTAGTCTTTTTAAAACAAAACACTAAAGTTCTAAGTAAGTAAGTAAGTCCGATGAATTGAATGTAGCCAAGGATGTGCTACTGAAAATTAAATTAACAACCGCTAAGGCGGTAAAGCAAGGAGGCTTTTATGCGTATTAACAACAACATTTCATCAATGCATACACAGGGTGCATTATTTATGAACAACAGAGCGGTAGGTAAAGACCTTGAGAAGTTGTCAACCGGTCTCAGAATTAACAGAGCAAGCGACGACGCGGCAGGCTTAGCGATTTCGGAAGGCTTGCGTACTCAAGTCAGAGGACAACAGCAGGCAAAAAGAAATGCGCTTGACGGTATAAGCGCACTTAACATTGCAGAAGGCGCAATGAACGAAATCCATAATATTTTGCAGAGAATGAGAGAGCTTGCAGTTCAGGCGGCAAACACGACTTACAGCGATACCGAACGTGGTTATTCGCAGTTAGAATTTGATGCGTTGACGGAAGAGATTGAGAGAATTATCGATAATACCGAATTTAACGGTATAACTCTTTTCTGCGACGGCGATGGTGGAGATACCTTCTTTAACGGTAATGATTTGCAAGTTGGCGCAAACGATAGTGCTGACAACCAAATTAAAGTGGATTATGGTGATGTAACAGCAGAAGGATTAGGGGTTGATGACTTAGCCGGAGTTGCTACACAAGATGAAGCCGTTGAAACGATTGGTGAGTTGGACACTGCAATAGAAAATTTGAGTAAATCGCGTGCGGAAATCGGTGCTTTGGTAAATCGTTTGGAAAGCACAGTTAACAACCTTACGACGTCGATTGTCAACCAGCAGGCGGCGGAAAGTCAAATCAGAGACGTGGACTTTGCGCTTCAAGCATCGAAATTCACCACAAATCAGATTCTTACACAATCTGCAACGTCGATGTTGGCTCAGGCGAACGCTTCTACTCAAGGAGTATTGTCGCTTCTTCGTTAATAGGTTATTGTTGTTATATGTTTTGTTATTTTTCAAAGAGAGCAGGCGGAGTTGTTGCCGCCTGTTCTTTATCGGAGCGGGTATATTCCATGTTTTTATATTCGCTTCATTGGGGAAGGTGCTTTTTTTGTTATTTTGCACCATCTTCATCAGGGGCAGGCACTTTCTGTTGTTATTTTGTGCTTGTCCCTTATTTTTTTTAAGAACAGGCGTTGTTGTTGCGCTTGTTCTTTTTTTTGCCTTTTTTATTGTGGCATAAATTATTTTGTTCGCGCAAAATTTTATTGAATTTTAATTATTAGGAAAAATAATGGCTGATAAATTGATAAAGGCGATTTCGGAGTCGGGGACTATTAGGGCTTATGTTGCAATTACCACCGATACCGTAAACAGCGCTTATAAAATTCAGGAGCCTGCCGCGCTTTCGGGGATAATTCTCGGAAACGTGCTTACTGCGGCAGGGCTTTGTGCGGCGACGCTCAAAGGAGAAGATGAGCGGCTTTCGCTTTTGTTTCGGGGAAACGGAGTTATCGGAAAGGCAGTGGCGGAAGCGACGGCAAACGGAAAAATTCGAGGATATACAGCTAATCCGAAAACCGAATTTGTGGCGGATAAAGATGTGATAACGCAGATAAACGAGGCGATAGGAGTGGCGTCTTTACTTACGGTGAGCAAGGATTTGGGGCTAAAAGAGCCATATTCGGGAACTATAAACTGCGAAACGGGCAACATTGCGGCGGATATTGCTTATTATTTTACGCAATCGGAGCAAATCCCGACAGCATTGGCGATTTCGACTATTCCTAATGCCGACAACAGCGCGGTCGAGGTTTCGGGCGGATATTTGATACAACAGATACCGCAAGACGGAGGAAACGGCGCAAAAGAGCAATTAGAACTCGAACAAGTTGCCGAGGCGGCGCAAAATTTTTCAATAAATTCTATGCTTCTCGAAAAAAAATCGCCGCAAGACATAACAGATAAAATATTTTCGGGTGTAAAATATAAGATTTTAGAAGTCAATGATTTGCTTTTTGAATGCACTTGCAGCAGGGACGCCGCAATGAACGCCCTGAGTGTTTTGGATGACAAAACAAGAGCGGAAATGTTGGAGAAAAACGAAGATTTAGAAATTAAATGTGAATTTTGCCAAATGTTGTATTATATTTCTCTACACGAGGATGCAAAAGAGTAAAATTAACTCAAAACGGAGGGACAGATTATTATGAGCAACCTAAAAGACAGCGGTGTTCTGGTAAACATTGATGATAATGGGATTTGCCGAATTAAACTTGTCGGCGATCTCAGATACGATTCAAGTGCAAAGGGGTTTATTGAGTTTGTAAATACCAAACTTACAGATGAAAAAATATCAGACATTATCATAGATACGCAAGATTGCGACTACATAGACAGTACAAATGTAGGCATTTTAGGGCAAATTGCCAGAATTCAGACACAAAAAGGCGCAAAAAAACCGGTGATTTTCTACAAAGAGCCTTCAAAGATTTACAATGCTATCAACGATGTTGATATAAATACGCTTTATGACGTGCATTTTTGCGGCGGAGGTAAATGCGCTTACGATTGGTATGAGAATGACGATTATAAAAACCTTCCGAAAGAAGAAGCGACCAAACAGGAGATTTCGGAAATAATGCTCGAAATGCACAAAGTTTTGCACGGTCTGAGCGATGGAAATCAGATTAAATTTGAGTCGGTTGTAGAGCAACTCAAAAAGGACAGCAGGCGAAAATAATAATCATCTGAAATTTCCGTTTATTATATCAATATAAAGGTTGAGCGCTTTGGGTTCCATTCTCTGAGTGGTTTCTAAAGTTATGAGTATGCGGCTTTTTATGGGTTCTGCGCCTTTAAGCGTGTTTGGAGTGGTGAAAAACTGCTCTGTATTTCCGAATGTTTCGCTGTCAAAAAGCGTGTAAACCACCGATTGCCCCGATACGCCTCTGATTACATTAAACTTTCCGCCTCGTACCGAAATTCCGTCTCTGTGAAAAGGCGGTCTTATTTCGGAGGCATAGTCGAACCTGCCGTAAACTATCTCAAAAAGGTATTCAAAAAGAGAAAGATGTTGCTTGTTTCGGTCGATAATAATTTGGTATCTTGCAGGGTGAAGCGCAGCTCTTGCGGGGTCCCAAAGCAACGGATTTCGGATTTTTTGCAAAAAAATTTCGTGTATTTCTATGTTGAGATTTGGCTCTTTGTCGGGGAATAATCTTGGCGGCGCTAAAGATAAAAATTCGGCAAATCGGTATTCTTCCGTAAATATAAAGCTTACCCTTCCGTCTTGTTCTCTGCTTTCCCAAGATGAAGATATGGGACTTCTTTCTTTTTGTGAAAAGTGAAAGTAGCCTCTCGATATGTCGCTTTGATTATAAGTTCGTCCAAAATTTCGGGGGATAAAGCAAAGGCGCGATAGCTTTGAATATTGCTCTAAAAACGAGGAAGATACGGGGGCGTTTACGTAAAGAGAATCTAAAATCCTGAAGCCGTCTCCAACTCTTCCCGCTTTAATTTTATTTACTCCGCTGAGCCAAAAGGACTGGTATCTTTGCGGAAAATCTTGCTTTAAAATTCGGACGATGGAGTCGGCGGCGAAAAATCCCTCTTCGTTTTCTAATTGATAATAATAGTGCCAAAGAAGCGCCTCTAAAAAGTAAATTGTCCACAAGTCGTCTGCCCAGACGCGAGAGTTCAGTTCGTCGAGTTTTGACATTATTCGCTCTTCGACTTCTTGCTTTGAAACGGCGTGTTGCCAATCCGAAGTCCAAGAACTTGCGTACGGCTCAATAGAAACGGCTATTTCTGCGATAATGTTTTCGAGCATTTCGGAGGATACGTGAACAGGAGTAATCTCGCTCACCGATATTGCAAAGGCGATTTTACAAAAAAGCAAAGAGGCGATTATTGTCGAGATTATGCATTTTTTTATCATTTATTACCTTTTTTATCGATTATTTTACATAAAATACTAATTTTACCGGACAATAAGGGAGGCGTCTATTGTCAAAATTGCGCTTTTTTCGCGAAAATTGAAAAAAAAGGGGAAGCGAGCGTCGCCCAAATATTATATTATCGGCGGAAAATTAAAAGTATATTCAAAAATTTAAGTTATTAGGGGCGGCTAATTATGAGTATTATTATAGACAAAAAATCAACAAAAAATGCTATTCCGAGAGAAAAAGGTTTTATATCCGTAAGATTTAAAATTATTTCTATTGTTTTGGGATTTTTCTTTGTTTTGGTTTTAGCATTTGCTTGGTATTCACATTCGGCAATATCCGACTACAAAAACTTGCGTCTCGAAAACGTGAGAAAAGAAGTCGAGTTTGAAACGGAAGCGGTAAACAAAGTAATAGCCAAAATAGGGCAGTCGGCATTGTTTGCCGCTTCGGGGGCGAAGATGGCTCTCGAATGCAAGTCGAGGTCTTTGGGCGAAAGAATTGCATATCAGATTATGAAAAACACAGAGGTAGCCATCGGAGTCGGATTTTGGTTTGAGCCGTCTCGTTTTGACTCTTATGTGCGACAGGCTGGCGTTTATGCGTTTATAGGAGAGTCGGGTGAAATCGAAATGGAAGATTTTACTCTTGTTGAAAATAATTATAATTATTTTAACTCGGGATGGTATATAGAAATCGCACGTCTCCTGCAAAGACCCAACGAGGTTGTCTGGACTCGTCCTTATATTGATGATTCGGGTACATTTGCGCTTATGGTTACCGCGGGTGCGGGCGTGTTCGATGAATACGGAACTTTGGTTGCTTTATCGACGGTCGATTGGAGAATAAGCGAAGTTATTGAAAAATTAATAGCAATAAAACCTTCGGAAGGAAGTTTTGCGGTATTGTCCGACCCCGAAAAAGATTTTATTATATCGAATACTCTTACTATGAACTGCGAAGGAGACGAACTGAGCGTACTTCCTTTGGACATAAACGCCGAAACCTTTGAATTGAATGGTAAGTCATATATAACTTTCAGCCGTTTTATGGATAACGGATGGCTTTTGTCCATACACGTTCCCGCAAAAGAAATTTTCGCCGAAATAGAAACACACATAAAAATGCTTGCTATGATAAAGATATTTGTTGCGCTCATAATGTTGTTTTGTGTGTATTGGTTAATCGCAGTATTGGTAAATAAGCCGATTGCCCGTTTAATTTCGGACGTTAATGAACTTGGCGGCGGAAATCTGGACAAACGGATAAAAATCACTTCAAAAGACGAAATCGGAATGCTTGCCGCGGCTTTCAATAAAATGGCAGTTGAACTTGATGCGTCTATTAAACAAAACGCAAAAGAGCAAGCGGAAAAAGAGCGAATTTCCACAGAATTAGACATTGCAATGCAAATACAAAAAAGCGTGTTGCCTCGTGTTTCCACACCATTCCAAAACTGTACGGGCTTCGATATTTATGCGAATATGTTGCCTGCAAAAGAAGTTAGCGGAGATTTCTATGATTTCTTCTGGGTTAATTCCGATACGCTCGGCGTGGTTATTGCGGACGTATTCGGAAAGGGTATTCCGTCGGTGCTGTTTATGATGATTGCCCGAATACTCATAAGAAACAATGCCCAAGCAGGCAAACAGCCTAAAGAAGTATTTGAATTTGTCAATAATTTACTCTGCGAAACTAACGATGCGGGTATGTTTGCTACCGTCTTTATGGGCTATCTCGATACGTCGAACGGAAAATTAACATTTGTGAACGCGGGGCATAATCCGCCACTTTTGCGCAGTAAGGGCAAATACGATTATCTGGGAATAAAAAGAAGCGGTTTTGTGTTTGCAGGAATGCAAGATACGTCATACGCGCAGAACGAAGTTATTTTACATTCGGATGACGAATTGTTTTTATACACCGATGGCGTAACGGAAGCGTTAAATGCGAAAAACGAACCTTTCGGCGATGAGCGTTTGCTTAAAATATTAAATGACAGTTCGGGTTTGCCGCTTAAAGATTTGGTTGAAAAAACGAAGAATGAAATAAAAAAATTTGCCGACGGAGCAGAGCAATCGGATGATATTACAATTCTTGTGCTACGGTTTAAGGGAGCAAAATAAAAATTGGGAAAAAATTGGTTTTTAACAAAATAAAAGGAGATTTTATGTTTGATTTGTGGAATGAAGAGCCTTACAAAGTTGCCGATATGGGACTTGCGGATTGGGGCAGAAAAGAACTTGACGTAGCAGAGCACGAAATGCCGGGATTGATGGCGGCTCGCGAAAAATACGGCAAAGAACAGCCGCTTAAAGGCGTTAGAATTATGGGAAGTTTGCACATGACCATCCAAACGGCAGTGCTTATTGAAACGCTGAAAAAACTTGGCGCGGACGTTCGTTGGTGTTCTTGTAATATTTTCTCAACCCAAGACCACGCCGCCGCCGCAATAGCTAAAACGGGAACACCCGTATTTGCGTGGAAAGGCGAAACTTTGGAAGAATACTGGGATTGCACATTTAAAGCGCTTTCGTTCCCCAACGGCAAAGGTCCGCAAATGATAGTTGACGACGGCGGCGACGCAACTTTGCTCATTCACAAAGGCTACGAACTCGAAAACGGCGACCGTTCTTGGGTGGACAGTCCGTCTGACAGCCACGAAGAAAGCATAATTAAAGCGCTTCTTAAAGAAGTTTTTGCGAAAAATCCGAACCATTGGCATAACGTTGTTGCCGAACTTAAAGGCGTCAGCGAAGAGACCACGACGGGCGTTCACAGATTATACGAAATGTTTGACAAAGGCAAATTGCTTGTTCCTGCGATAAACGTAAACGATTCGGTCACAAAATCGAAATTCGATAACCTTTACGGTTGCCGCGAAAGCTTGGTGGACGGCATAAAAAGAGCCACCGACGTTATGATTGCAGGAAAAGTAGCGGTTGTTTGCGGCTACGGCGACGTTGGTAAAGGCAGTGCAAAGTCGCTTTTGGGCTTGGGTGCGCGCGTAATTATCACCGAAATCGACCCGATTTGCGCATTGCAAGCGTCGATGGAAGGTTTCCAAGTGGCAACTGTTGAAGACACTCTCGGTATGGCGGACATTTACGTGACAACCACAGGAAACTGCGATATTATCACCGTTGAGCACATGGCAAAAATGAAAGACCAAGCGATTGTCTGCAACATCGGACACTTCGACAACGAGATTGAGGTCGTTAAATTGGAGCAATTCAACGGAATTAAAAAAGTAAACATTAAGCCGCAGGTTGATAAATACGTTTTCCCCGACGGACACGAAATTTATTTGCTTGCCGAAGGTCGCTTGGTAAATTTGGGTTGCGCAACAGGACACCCGTCGTTTGTTATGTCGAACTCTTTCACAAACCAAACGCTCGCTCAGCTTGACCTGTGGAAAAACAAAGACACATACAAACCGGGCGTATATCGTTTGAGCAAAGAACTCGACGAAGAAGTAGCGCGCTTGCATTTGGCAAAAATCGGCGTGAAACTCACCACGCTAACCGACAAACAAGCGAAATATTTGGGAATAAGCAAGAGCGGTCCTTACAAACCTGAGCATTACAGATATTGATTTTTTTGTGCTTTGCACAAAATTTACAAGGGCGACTTTCGGGTTGCCCTTTTTGTTTGTGCAATATAGTATTTTATACGGGGAAAATTATGGAATTCCTTTTAAAGGAGCAATTTAATGAGTATCATTATCAACACGACAGTAGTCGGCGAGAAAATAGTTTTTGCTATGGAAGGCAGGTTGGACGCCAATACTTCGCCGTCGCTTTGGAACGTTTTGCTTCCGTCTTTTGATAAAATTTCGGAGGGCGGCGATTTGAGACGCGTGGAATTGGACTTTAAAAAAATTAAAGTATTATCTTCCGCGGGACTCAGGATATTGCTTTTGGGTGAAAAAACCGCCAAGGCGAAAGGCGTTGAAATGACGCTCGTTAACGTTAGCGCGGAAATCAAGGAAATATTTGATATGACGGGATTTTCCGATATTTTGAACATAATTTAAGGCGTAGGAGGTTGCAATGTCTGTAAATTTAAAAAAAAGTGCATATTCTAAGGAAAAAGGATTTATATCCGTAAGGACTAAAATTCTTTTGATTGTTTTCGGTTTTTTCTTTGTTTCGTCTTCGGCGTTCGCTTTTTATTCGTTTTTTTCCATATCCGATTATAAGCGCATACGTTTAGAAAACGTCAGAAAGGAAATCGAACTGGAAACTGAGACGGTAAACAAAGTAATCGCTCAGATTGGACAGGCGGCGATGTTTTCGGCGTCGGTCGCGCGAACAACGTTGAAGAATCAGTCAAGGGAACTTGGCGAGGAATTAACGTATCAGATTATGAGAAATACCGATGTTGCCGCGGGAGTAGGCTTTTATTTTGCGCCGTATCGTTTTAATCCGAGAATAAGACAGGCGGGCGTTTATGCGTTTATCGCAGAGAACGGCGATGTTAAAATGGAAGATTTTGCTTACGTTGAAACTCAATATGATTATTTGAAATCGGGTTGGTATATCGAAATTTCGCGCCTTTTGGACAGACCGAACAAGGTCGTTTGGACTCGTCCGTATATTGACGATTCGGGAACGTATTCCCTTATGACTACGGCGGGCGCTGGCGTGTTTGACGAAGACGGCAATCTTATCGCTTTATCGACGGTTGACTGGAAAATCAGCGAAATAATTGAAAAATTGACGGAAATAAAGCCCTCCAAAGGAAGTTTTGCAATATTGTCCGCCCCCGAAAAAGATTTGATTATATCCAACACTCTTACAAAGGACGGCACGGGAGAAGCGTTAAGCGACCTTTCTTGGGATATAAACGCCGATTACTTTGAATTGGACGGGACAAAATTTATGACCTTCAACCGCGTTATGGACAACGGTTGGCTTTTGTCGATACTGGTTCCCGCAAAAGAAATTTTTGCCGAAGTGGAAGCGCGAACGACAATATTTATAATAATAACGGTGATATTGGTGATTTTAATGCTGCTTTGCGTGTATTGGTTAATTTCGATTTTGGTGAATAAACCGATTAAGTATTTGGTTTCGGAAGTTGCGGAATTGGGTAGCGGAAATCTGGATAAAAAAGTAGAAATCGCTTCCAAAGACGAATTGGGAATGTTTGCGGCGACTTTCAATAAAATGACGGTCGAACTGAAAGCGTCAATAGAACAAAACGCAAGAGAACAGGCGGAAAAAGAGCGGCTGGGCGCGGAATTAAGCATTGCAACGCAAATCCAAACAAGCGTGTTGCCGCGTGTTTCTACTCCTTTTCCAAATCGCACGGATTTCGATATTTACGCCGATATGTTGCCTGCAAAAGAAGTCAGCGGAGATTTTTATGATTTCTTCTGGGTTTCTCCGAAAACGCTTGCGGTGATTATTGCGGACGTATCGGGCAAGGGCATTCCGTCGGCGCTGTTTATGATGGTCGCCAGAATACTCATAAAAAACAACGCGCAGGCAGGCAAATCACCGAAAGAGGTATTTGAATTTGTGAATAATCTGCTCTGCGAAAACAACGAGGCGAGTATGTTTGTTACGGCGTTTATGGGCTATCTTGACATATCCGACGGAAAATTAACATTTGTGAACGCGGGACATAATCCGCCGATTTTGTTCAGCGACGGCAAATACGACTACCTCAGAAAAAAGGGCGGCTTTGTGCTTGCGGGAATGCAGAATACGTCGTATATTCAGGAAGAAGTTGTAATGCAGGCGGGCGACGAATTGTTTTTATATACCGACGGCGTAACGGAAGCGGAAAACACGGAAGGCGCGTTTTTCGGCGAGGCGCGTTTGATTTCGCTCTTAAATAAAAATACTAATTTGCCGCTTAAAAAATTGATTGGGGTTGTTAAAAGCGATGTAAATAAATTTGCAGACGGCGCGGAACAAGCGGACGACATTACAATGCTTGCGCTTAGGTACAAGGGAAAATGAGAGCGCAACTTAAAGGGGGGATATATGCCTGAAAAGAATGATGCTACCGTGGATGTGCACAACTCACTGCTTAAGGCAATGGCGGAATTGGTTGAATTGCGCGACGATGTGACAGGCGGACATATTGAGCGTACACAGCGTTATTTAAGCATTCTGTTTTTAGAAATGCAGGAGCGCGGTATCTATTCCGAAGAAACGTCGAAGTGGGAAGGGGATATAGCCACGTTGCTCAGGTCTTCACAATTGCACGACATCGGAAAAATCGCTGTTAGGGACTGTGTTTTACTGAAACCGGGCAAACTGACTGAGGAAGAATTTGAACAGATTAAAACTCACGCCTTGGAAGGTGAAAAATTCCTTGAAAAAATTCAAAAAGACGCCAACGGACAGATTTGTTTGGAATATGCGAGGATTTTTGCGGGCTACCACCACGAAAAATGGGACGGAAGCGGCTATCCCAGAGGGCTTAAAGGCGAAAATATTCCCTTGCTCGGCAGATTGATGGCGATTGTGGACGTCTATGACGCGCTTGTTGTTGAACGACCATACAAAAAGGCGTTTCCGCACGAAGAAGCGGTAAAAATAATTAAGGAAGGCAGTGGAACGCATTTCGACCCGATTTTGGTCGATTTGTTTCTCGATATTTCCGAAGTATTTGAGGCTATCCTTGCGCTTCACGCAGAGGGTAAGTAATAAAACCGACAAGAAATAAAAAAGGAGAAAAAATGAATAGATTTGATTTATTACGTCAAAAAATGAAAGAAAAAATCCTCGTCCTCGACGGAGCGACAGGAACGGAAATTCAAAAGTACAATCTTAGCGAAAGCGATTACAGCAAGGGAATTTTTGCGGATTGCAAAGTACCGCTCAAAGGCAACAACGACGTTTTACCGATTACCCGCCCCGATATAATTTACGAATTGCACAAAAGATATTTTGAAGCGGGAGCGGATATTGTCGATACCTGTTCTTTTAACGCAAACTCTGTTTCTCAGGCGGATTACGGCTTAGAGGACAAAGTCGCGCTTCTAAATTACGAAGCGGCAAAAATCGCGCGAAAAGCCGCGGACGACATCGAAAAAGCGACGGGAATTCCACGCTTTGTTTCGGGTTGCGTGGGACCGACAAGCAAAACCGCTTCGATGTCGCCCGACGCCGAAAATCCCGCCGCTCGCGCCGTTAGTTTTGACGAATTGGCGGACACATTTTATGTCGCCGTCGAAAACCTTATTAAAGGCGGCGTTGACTGCATTATTCTCGAAACTCAATTTGACGCGCTCAATACAAAAGCGGGAATTTACGCCGTGCAAGAATACAACAGAAAGCATAACGTCGATGTTCCGATTATGATTTCGGCGACGATTTCGGACGCTTCGGGCAGACTTTTGACAGGGCAAACCGTTGCGGCGTTTTATGCAAGCGTTATGCACGCAAATCCTATTTCTATCGGGCTTAATTGCTCTTTGGGCGCGGATTTGCTTGAGCCGTATGTAGAAGAATTGGCGAAAATCGCAAACTGCGGTATTTCGTGCCACCCAAACGCAGGGCTTCCCGACGAACTCGGAAACTACGTTGAAACTCCCGAAGAAATGGTGAAAACTATCGAAAATTGGGCTAAAAAAGGACTTGTGAATTTTGTCGGCGGCTGTTGCGGAACAACCCCCGCGCACATAAAAGCGGTGGCGGATTGTGTGAAGAAATACAAACCGAGAAATGTTAGGGCGAAAGATGTTTCGCCCCTACAAACAGACGGCGATACGCGTAGGGGCGAAACATCTTTCGCCCAAAATGCAGATTGTCAAAATATGCTATTATCAGGTCTCGAACTTTTTGAAATGCGCAAAGATTTGCTTTTTACAAACATCGGTGAAAGAACAAACGTTGCGGGAAGCGCAAAATTCGCCCGTTTAATTCGCGAGAAAAACTACGAAGAAGCGCTGAAAATCGCCCGCGAACAAGTCGAAAACGGCGCGCAAATAATCGACGTAAACCTTGACGACGCAATGCTCGACGCCGAAGAAGAAATGAAAACCGTGCTGAATTATTTCGCAAGCGACCCCGCAGTAAACAGCGTTCCCGTAATGATAGACAGTTCCAAATGGGAAGTCATTGAGGCGGGGCTTAAATGTAGCGGCGGAAAAACGGTCGTCAACTCAATTTCGCTTAAAGAAGGCGAAGAAAAATTTGTCGAACACGCAAAAAAAATAATGCGTATGGGCGCCGCGGTTGTAGTTATGGCGTTTGACGAAAAAGGTCAGGCGGACACAAAGGCGCGCAAAATAGAAATCTGCGAGCGTTCTTACAACATTCTTAAAAACATCGGCTTTAACGAAGAAGACATAATTTTTGACCCGAACATCTTTGCCGTTGGAACAGGGCTTGACGAACACCGAAAATACGCGATTGATTTTATTGAAGCGACGGCGGAAATCCGCAAAAGAATGCCGAAAGCGCATATTTCTGGCGGCGTAAGCAACGTATCTTTTTCTTTTCGCGGAAACAATCAACTGCGCGAGGCAATTCACTCGGTTTTCCTCTATTACGCCGTAAAAGCGGGAATGGATATGGGAATAGTGAACGCGGGCGTTATCCCAAGCTACGACGAAATCGACGTCGAACTCAGAGAAAAAATTGAAGATTTGCTTTTCGACAAAAACGATGACGCGGCGCAGAATTTGCTGGATTTTGCGCAAACTTTAAAGAACGACAACGTAAAAGAAACAAAAACCGCGCAATGGCGAAATTTGCCTGTTGCAGAACGTCTCGCGCATTCGCTTGTAAGCGGAATTACGGATTTTATCGAAGAAGACATCGTCGAAATTCAAAAGGAGTTTGAGAGCGCGGTATCAATTATCGAAGGTCCGCTGATGGACGGAATGAATAAAGTCGGCGAACTTTTTGGTAGCGGAAAAATGTTTTTGCCGCAGGTTGTAAAGAGCGCGCGGGTAATGAAAAAAGCCGTCGGCGTTTTGCAGCCCCAAATCGAAGCGGAGAAAAAAGGCGCCGCCTCGTCAAGCGGAAGAATTCTCTTGGCAACAGTAAAAGGCGACGTTCACGACATCGGAAAAAATATTGTCGCGATAGTTTTGCAATGCAACAATTACGAGGTCATAGATATGGGCGTTATGGTGTCCTGCGAGGATATTTTAGACAGAGCGCAATCCGAAAAAGTAGATATGATAGGGCTTTCGGGCTTGATAACCCCGTCTCTCGAAGAAATGACGACTATCGCGAAAAAAATGAACGAGCGCGGTATGAAAATCCCGCTTGTCTTGGGCGGAGCGACAACGTCAACTATTCACACGGCTGTAAAAATCGCGCCCGAATATGAGTTCGGCGTAATCCAAGTAGGCGACGCCTCGCTTATCCCGGGGGTTGCGAAAAAACTTCTGGGCGCGGAGAAAAACAAATATCTCGACGAAATAAACGCGAATTACGAAAGATTAAGAACCGAACGCGAAGGCAGACAAAGCGAAAAAGTATCGCTGGAAGAAGCACGGAAGAATAGGGGATAATTTTTACAAAGAAAAAAAAGAAAAAAGGATGAACGAAATGTTCATCCTTTTTTTTATCGCTTAGTAGAATTTTGCGGACAATCAATAAGCATTGAGTTCGCCGAAAACATCTTCAGTGTCTTCGTCTTTAGGTGTTTTGTAGTCCTTTGTCGGCTTGCTCAGTTTTTTCATTTCGCATTGGTTGCCGCTTTTCCATTCGTGAATAATTGTGTTGCAAAATTCGCATTCTAACTTGCCGCCGTCTCTTGACGTGGAATGCTTTTGGGAAATGCTGTATGTCGCTCCGCAGGTTTCACATTCTTTTTTGAATTCAAATATTTTGTAATTTTGCTTTGTCGGTCCTGCAAGCTGTCTTAAATAACATATACGTCCGCCGTTCCATTCGTGTATTTTGAAGCCGCAATTAGAGCATCTTATTTCACCTTTTTCTGTTGTTGGGTGCGACTCTTCCATAACATTGAATTTTGACCCGCAATTATCGCAGTTTTTTTCAAGATGTCTTACGCTTCTTATTTTTCTTTCTTCCATAATATGGCAAAGCTCCTTAATTATTTCATTATTTTGATGGTAATATAATATTTTGCATACTTATAAATGTCGATTTTATATTATCAAAGTCGATTTTTTGCAAAATCAAGCGCTTGTTCTTTGGTATCGAGTAGTCCGTCCATTTGATTTTCGTAGATTTCTTTGAGCAAATCTCCTAAAATTTTGCCTTGAGTAAAGCCCATTGCCAATAAATCGTCGCCTTTTACAAGCGGGAGAGGTTTTATCTCTTCGGGAGGGATTTCTTCGATTTTTTTCAGCAGAAATTCGGCGTTGTCCATCATTCCGTGGCTTGAAAAACAGTCGGCTTCGTGCAGAATTATTTCGATGTCTATAGTTTCGCGAGCCAAAAATGTGTTGAGCTTGCTTTTTTTCATTTTTTGCACGAACATAAATTTCATGTGATTGCGAATGCAGGCGCCAATATCTTTTGTTTCGGCGGACGACATTTTTAAACGTCGGGCGATTTCATAAGTTATGTCCGCGCTTTTTTCGTCGTGGCGGTTAAATCTTATTCTGTCTTCAATGGTTTTAGTGTCGGGTTTTCCGATGTCGTGAAGAAGAGTACTCCATACCAGAACACTGCGTTTGTGGCGGTCTTGCAGGACTTCTGTTTGGTCGGCTCTGAGAGTGTTTTTATCGGCGATGTATCGGTTTATCAGGTCTTCCAAGTATTCCATTGCAAGCATTGTATGCTCGAAACAATCGCCTTCAGGGTGATATTCGGGCGGCTGTTCGACCCCTTTCATTCTGCAGATTTCGGGTAAAATATGCTCTAAAAGTCCTGTCTCGTCGAGTATTCGGAGGGTTTTAGCGGGTGCGGCGCAGAAGGAAAGCGTCAGTTCTTTACAAATTCTTTCGGCGGAAATTTTTGAGATGTTTCTGGCGAGTGTTTTTATTGCCGAAAAGGTGTTTTCTTCGATTTGAAAACCGAAGCGCGCCGAAAATCTTATTGCTCGCAAAAGCCGCAGGTAATCTTCATTAAATCTGTCGAGCGGTTCGCCTATCGTGCGAATTATTCTTTTTTGCAAATCTACCTTTCCGCCGACAAAATCGATAATCGTTTTTGATACGGGATTGTAAAACATTCCGTTTATGGTAAAATCGCGGCGAAATGCGTCTTCGCGGGAGGTGGCGAACGAGATTTCTTCGGGGCGGCGACCGTCGATATATTGCCCGTCGCTTCTAAAAGTCGCAACATCAAAGGCAAGTCCGTGTTTTATGACCAAGACAACTCCGAACGAAACACCGACCTCTTTTGTGTTGTCAAACAGATTTATAATGTCTTTCGGATGTGCTGAAGTAGCAATATCTATGTCGGGAGACGCGCCTGCGGGGAAGTCCAAAAGCATATCGCGCACAAAACCGCCCGCAAAGTATGCTTCAAAGCCGTTGTTTATCAATTTTACAACAATCGATTTTGCTATTGCTTCTGTGTCGTCCGAAAACATATTTTATCCTTGTTAATTTTTAGAAAAATAATTCTTGCCGAAAGGTGAAAGGTGGTTTTTGTATGAAAAAATTTGTTTTAGTTGCTTTGATGATTGCAATTACGATGGTTTTATTTGGTTGTGCGAGTGGTCCCGAAGCGAGAGGTGAAGCGGCTTGGAGAGAAGCTATGCGTGCGCCCGAAAATTCGACTACTCGTCTTGTCAGACAGAGAGAAGCATACGTAAGGTTCAGAGAAGCGTTTTATGCCGCGAATGAAAAAGGCAGAATTACTCCGAAACTCTTGAACAATTATCTTATGTCGGCGATTGTTAGAGCGGAATTCATTTTTAACGAGACGCAATCTCCGCACGCTCCTGCAGTTAAAATCATTCGCGACGATATAGAAACCGCCCTTAAAATGGACGGTGTTAGCAATGAAGTCCGAGACGCTTATGCGAGATTTCTGGTGTCGATTGCGCGCCATCATTATGACCAAGACGGCGTAATAACTCGCGCCATAACCGAGTTGGAAGCGGCAAGAACAGTCGCGGCAAACTCGAGATTTGTCGATGTGGTTATAGCCGATATGAAGAACGAGTTTGCGCAAATACAAATTTTGACCGCTCAAAATTTTATTGCCGAAGCGCAACGTTCAAGACAGCCGCTTGACTTTATTCGTGCCGAATATTATGCAAGAGTGGTTCAGCATTTTGCTCCCGAAAACGAAGAAGCAAGAAGAATACTCGGTGAAACCCGTCGCGAATTGGTACAGTTTTTGACTGCTTTTGAAGCGGCGATAACCGATTATCCCGACACCGCGCTTTTCAGACAGATAAATTCCGACGGCGTTATAATGGCTGTTCAGTCGGTAAGCACCGTCAGAGGCGAAACTGTTTTAGCAGTCGAACTTCACAATGCGTCATTTGCCAACATAATACCTCAAGCGGGAATGTTTAAGATTGTTCTTGCGGACGGAACCGAAATTCCTGCAACAAGCATTACTTTTGAAAGAAGAGCAATTCAACAGCGCCACACAGTTGCGGGAAGATTGAATTTCAGAGGCAATATAGCAAGAAACAACATTGCAAGAGTAGAGTTTCAGGCAAGACTTGGCGATGAAAACGCTCCGCTTGTTGTTGGCACTAAATTTTTGCAATAAGAGCCTTGAATGGTATAAATTAAGGTTAAGGAAAACTGCGCAATGAGTAAAGCGATTAAAACACTTTTAGTAGTATTTTTGTTTTGCTCGTTGTGCTTTTCTCAAAGAGAGCTGAACCCTGACGGCTATCGCGGAATAGCGTGGGGAAGTTCGGTCGCCGAGGCGCAGGCGATTTTACAAGAAGTGCCGCTTACTCAGCTTACAGCTCGTCCGCGAACGGCTTCTTTTCCTGCGGAATTAAATATTGCGCGCTACCAAATTCTCAGAGACACTGTCGCAGGTTATCCCGCAAGAACAACGCTGTATTTTTTCGACGACCAATTTTTTCAGGCGGTTGTTGATTTTGATTTCAGCCGATTTACAAGATTTGACTTTAATTTTAACGTGTTTATTTCCGTTGAGCGATATTTTAACTATATTCGTACTAACACGCTTAATTTTGTCGCCGACATTTACACTCTTTTGACTGAAAGATACGGAAGAAGACAGCCTGTTTTTCGCACGCTTGACCCTCGATACACTTTTGTAGCGCTCGATAATTACCTTGCGCAAGAGAGGTGGAATTTGCGCTATAATCCGTCGGAATTTTACAGAGCAATACAAACTCAATCTTTTGCGCAATGGCGATTTCCGCGAACGGAAGTGCGCTTTTCCATAGCGATTAACGCCGCGGACAAGCGTTTTGAGTATGTGCTTTCTCTCGCCTCGACCGACTTAATGGGACAGATTGAGCGAGATATAACTAATGTTCGCACGAGAGGGCTTTAATGAACGCTGATTTGGAAGAAACGCTTGAATTACGCCTTGATTTTGATAAGCTTTCGCAAATCGGCGCAAAAAATATGGGAGTAATCCCCGTAGCCGTGCAAAACGCCGACACAAACGAGGTTATTTTAATCGCGTACGTAAATAAAGAGGCGCTGGATTTGTCGATAAAAACAAAAATCGCGACATTCTTCAGCACTTCGCGAAATGAAATTTGGTGAAAGGCGCGACATCGGGCGCAGAATTTGAATTAACGGATATTTTTGTAAATTGCGAACAAAATTCGTTCGTTTATAAAGTTCGTCCCAAAAAAGAAAATATATGCCACACAAAAAACCAAAAAGGCGAAGCACGAAACTGCTATTATCGCAAACTCGACTTTGAGACGGGAAAGCTGGTAAAGATTGATCCGTAAAAAAAACATCACCAATCATCAAAAACTACAGTGATTTGTTGCAAAATACCCAAAAATACGTAAAATCTGCGTTAAAAATAAATTCTGCGCGCAAGTTTATTCGGGCATAAATTATTTTGGCTTGCTTATTACCCGACAATTGCAAAATAATCACAAGATTGTAGGAGACTTTATTATGCTAAGCAGAAAAGACATTACGGAATTAGTTAAAGAAAACGATACTGAGAACTTGAAAATTGTGCTTGACGCCGCAGAAAATATGGAAATTCTGCACGCGTTTCACGATTTGTTGCCTGAAAAACAGATTATTGTATTCGACCTGCTGGAAAAAAACAGCGCCTTGTTTGTATTTAAAGAATTAGATACGGACGAACAGCAAAACTTACTGCGTTCTTTTCCGGAAGAAAAAATTATAGAATTTGTAAGCGAACTTGCTCCCGACGACCGCGTTCGGTTATTAGAGGGCTTGTTTGAAGGTATGAGAGATAAAATAATAAGCTCTCTTCCGCCTGCCGAGCAAGCCGATACCAATATTTTGATGAGTTATAAGCCTGAAACAGCAGGTCGTATAATGACTACAAAATATATTTCTTTAGAAAGCGACATAACGGTTGAGCAGGCAATTGCTTCCGTGCGCGAACAAGCCTTAAATCAAGAAACAATATATACATTATATGTAAAAGACGCCGACGGAAAATTACTGGGTGTTCTTTCGCTGAAAGAGCTTTTGACAACAGACGGCAACGCTAAAATAGAAAGTATAATGCTTCAGAAGCCAATAAGAGTGAGCGCCGATACCGACCAAGAAGAGGCTGCCCGACTTTTGCAGACAATGGACTTTTTGTCGCTTCCCGTTGTGGATGAAAACAATAAAATGCTCGGCATAGTAACGATTGACGACGCAATGAACGTATTGGAAGAAGAGACCACCGAGGACATCTACGACCAAGCGGGACTTGCGGATATCACAAGCAACGAACAAGGCAGAAGCGAAGTTTTAATTTTCGGAAATTTATGGGATATATGGAAAGTGCGCCTGCCGTTTTTACTTGCAACGCTCGGGCTCGGCATGCTTTCGGGAATTATTATCGACGTGTACGAAGAAGTTCTCGCCAAGGTAACGGCGGTTGCGATATTCATACCCGTAATTATGGGAATGGGCGGAAACATAGGCACGCAATCGTCCGCGGTTTTTGCGAGGGCGGTCGTATTGAAGCACATCAAAATAAAGAAATTCGTAAAGCCGTTTTTAAAAGAAATCGGCGTTGGGTTTAGTATTGGCGTGTTGGTAGGCTTAATATCGGGAGCTATTGCGACGTTTTGGCTTGGAATGCCTATGCTTGGAGTTGCCGTCGGACTTGCAATGGCAATAACTATGACCACGGCAAGCATGCTCGGATTTTTAATTCCTTACATCCTAATTCGCCTAAACATAGACCAAGCAGCGGGCTCGGCGCCGATAATAACAACCTTAAAAGACTTTTTGGCGCTTCTTATTTATTTTGTAAGCGTAAGTATTTTTCTGGGGAATATGTTGTAGGAAAACGCTTGCTGTTTGTTGGCAAATAAAATTCCTGCAACTTTAGATATTTTTCAAGAATTGCAGGAATTTTTTGTTTTTCTGTTTATTGTCCGCGCCAAATATTATTTTACCAAAATCAGAATGAATTTAGCCTAATAATGAGCAGAGAGTGAGAGAAAAGTGGGATTAACCGCGAAAGATGTGATGGCGATACTTAAAGAAAACGGTTGGGAATGCAGAGGTGTTAAGGGTTCGCATCACATATTCACCAAAAACGGATTTCGCAGTATTCCCGTTCCGCTTCACGGAGGAAACAAGGATTTGGGTGTTTTCGCTAACAGAATCCTTAAAGAAGCGGGAATTTCGAGAAGAAAATGAGGAAAGGAGTTTGGATATGTTCTACAATTGTAATATAACAGAGGAAGACGGGATGTATATCGCTCAGTTTCCCGATATGCCAAACGTTCTGACATACGGAGAAACTTATGAAGAAGCGATTGCTATGGCGCGAGACGCTTTAGACGCAGTATTGACCACCGAAATTGAAGACGGGCATAAAATTCCCGCGTCGAGATACAAGCGCGGGGTGCCGATAGCTGTTTTTCCCGACACGGAAAAATTACTTCCAAAAAACAGCGTTTGTTATGCAAGTGATTTAGCGTTTGCTTAAAAATGCGAATAACACACTAAGAGACGTTGCTTTTTGCGGCGTCTCTTGTGATTTTTATCACGAAAATGGTGAAAAATTATACAAAATCTCAAAAATAATACATTTTATTTACGGCAAAAGGTATTTTTGCGCGGAAAATTTTTAGGAGATACCGGAAATTGGAAAAGATTTATGAAAATTTAGTTTATTCGGCGGACGATGTCATAACATTCGCAGACGGCGTTCCGGGGTTTGAAAGCAATAAGAAATTTGTGATTGTCAGGAACGAAAACTATGCCCCTTTCGAGTGGCTTGTTGCAGTTGACGGCGAGAAATTGCGTTTTGCTATGCTGAACCCGATGGTGGTATATCCGGAATACGCGCCGAACATTTCAAAAGCACAGGTTGAAGGTCTTAATTTATGCGACACGGAAGACGTGTTGATGTATGTGTTTGTGACTGTGGCGGAAAATCCGAGCGATTCTACAATGAACCTTATGGCTCCGATTGTAATCAATACAAAGGAGAAAGTCGGCAAACAGGTTATCTTGGATAACTCTCCCTACTCAACACGCGAACCGGTTGTGAGGTAGGCAATGCTCGTATTGACAAGAAAAGAAGGCGAAAGTATCCGTATCGGCGATAATATATCGATAAAGATTGTGTCGATTGACGGAAACAACTGCAAGGTTGGAGTGGAAGCGCCGCGAAATATAAGTGTAAACCGCGAGGAAGTTTATCTGAAAATTAAATCGGAAAACTTGACTGCCGCGACAAACGATAATGTGGATTTCGGAAAATTTGCAGGACTTATAAAGGCAAATCCGACGACTGCTTCACAACAGCCGTTGAAAAATTTGTTCAAATAGGTCGAACTGGAAAGTAAAATCAAAAATTAGAAATTGTTAACATAACATAATCAAAGGAAGGGGAGGTGCACTATGTTGTATTTACTCGAAAATGACGGAAACGCAGCGGTCGATATGGTAAAGTCGAACGAGGCATTGCAGAGTGATATTCGCCTGCTTGGGAAAATTTTAGCGGAAGCAATTCGCAGTGTGGAAGGACCGCAGGTTTTTGAAAGAGTTGAGACTCTGCATAAATTTGCCGTGCGCTATTATCGCGGCAATAACGAGTCCGCTCGTGCTGAAATGGAAAATCTTTTGAAAAATTTATCCGATGTCGATGTGAATAAAATCACCAGTGCAATCGGATATTACTCGGCTTTGGTGAATATCGCCGAAGACCACCATCATATACGCCGTTGGCGCGCACACCAAAACGTTAAGGGTGCGTCGGCGCGCGAAGGCAGTTTGGAAGCGAGCATTGCGCTTTGCAAAGAACACGGTTTTGGCGACGAAAAATTGAAGGATTTCTTCCGCAACGCCTACATCGCTCCGATTTTGACCGCGCACCCGACGGAAGTGCAACGTCAAACCACGTGGAAAATTCTTAACGCTATTTCTGCGTTGCTCGAAAAGCGCGACGGAATGGTAGATATTACAAAAGAAGAACAAGACGAAATTGAAGCCGAACTCGGCGTGAAAATACTTACGCTTTGGCAAACGCGCGTACTTCGCCGCTCAAAACTTACTGTTTTGGACGAAGTGAAAAACGTTATGTCATTCTTTGACTCGACATTCTTGACAGCGGTTCCGAAATTGTATAAATCGGTAGAAAAAGCAATCGGCGAAACCGATTTGCCGCCGTTCTTGCATATTGGAAGCTGGATAGGCGGCGACCGCGACGGCAACCCGTTTGTAAGCGCGGAAGTTATGGAAAGCGCGCTTTATTATCAAGTGAAATTGGCGTTTAACTTCTATATTTCTGAAGTAAAGCAATTATACAGAGACCTTTCGCTTACAAGCAACAGAATTAAAGGTATTACGCCCGAATTGGCAAAACTCGGCGAGCAGTCGCCCGATAAAGACGCGCAACGCGCGGACGAGCCGTATCGTTTGGCTCTTGCGGGTATAAAGGCGCGTTTGGAAGCGACAAGAGACGTGCTTGTAGTCTCGGAAAAACTGCTTTCCGGCAATGAAGTAGGCGCGGCTCCTTATGCTACGCCCGAAGACTTTACGGCAGACCTTGTCATAATAGAGCAATCGTTAAAAGGACACGGCTCTCAGCTGTTGGCTCAAGGAAGATTGGGCGATTTGTTGCGTGCTGTTCGCGCGTTCGGTTGGACGCTTGCACCGCTTGATATTCGTCAGAACTCGGCGGTTCACGGCGCGGTAATTGCGGAACTTTTTGAGTTTTGCGCACCGGGAACAAATTATGAAAAAATGGACGAAGAAGCGAAAATAAAAATCCTGCTTAAGGAACTCGAGTCAGCGCGCCCGTTGGTGTCGGCACACGCTAAATACAGCGAAGATACCGCTAAGGAATTGGCAATATTTAATGCCGCTCGCAAGGCTCATTTGCGCTATGGAAAAGGCTGTATTCGCACTTCCATAATATCTATGACCAACGAACTTTCGGACATTCTGGAGCTTGCGGTATTGCTTAAAGAAGCCGGAATATTGCGCATATACGAAAACGCGCTCGACTTAAATCTTGTGCCTTTGTTTGAAACAATTCAGGATTTGCGCGATTCGGCGGGCATTATGGATAAACTCCTTTCATTGCCTGTATATCGCAAGTTGCTTGAGTCGCGTAATAATGTTCAGGAAATTATGGTCGGATATTCCGACAGCTGTAAAGACGGCGGCTACCTTACGTCTCGTTGGGAACTTTATCGCGCCGAAATCGGTTTGGTTGAAACTTTCAAGAAACACGGCGTGAAGATTTGCTTCTTCCACGGTCGCGGCGGTTCGGTCGGTCGCGGCGGCGGTCCGAGCTATCAGGCGATTGTCGCTCAGCCCAAAGGCGCTGTGGAAGGCTATATCCGCTTGACGGAACAAGGCGAAGTAATATCGGCGAAATACGGTAGTCCCGAAGTCGGCAGACGAAATCTTGAAGTTATTGTAGCGGCGACTTTGGCTGCAACCGCTGTTCCGTCGCTTGCAGAGCCGTCGGAAGAGGGATACTTGAAAGTATTTGACGACCTTTCGGAGTCGTCTTTTGCGGCTTACAGAGGCTTGGTTTACGAAACGCCCGGATTTGAAGATTATTTCTGGCAATCAACCGTTATTTCGGAAATTGCTTCGCTTAATATCGGCTCGCGCCCAGCTTCCAGAACAAAAAGCCGCAGTATCGAAAATTTGCGCGCTATTCCTTGGACGTTCTCGTGGTCGCAATGCCGCATAATGCTCACAAGCTGGTATGGTTTTGGAACGGCAATCGATAAATTCCTGCAGAAGCACGGAAAAGAAGAAGGTATGGCGCTTCTTCGTAAAATGCACAAAGATTGGTCGGTCTTCTCTACTATGCTTTCTTGTATGGATATGATTTTGGCTAAAGTTAATATGGATATTGCAGAGCGCTATTCCGTATTGGTCGAAGACGAGGCGTTGCGTAATAAAATATTCTCTATGATTAAAGCGGAATACGAGCGTTCGTGCGAATATCTGCTTGCAATAACCGAGCAAAAATCTTTACTTGAAGGCAACAGTTTGCTTCGCAGAGTTATAGACAGCCGCAGTCCGTATATCGACACGCTTAACTACGTGCAAATTGAGATGATGCGCCGTTATCGCGAGCAAACAAAATGCGGAAATCCCGAAGAGGCGAGCGACCGCATTCGCAGAGGCATACACATTTCAATAAACGGAATTGCTTCACTTTTGCGTAATAGCGGTTAGGAGAAAGCGTTTTGGAACTCATTGCGAATAACAGTTTGGCTATGACGCTTTTGGCGCTTTTGCCTATCCTTAGTTTGTTGGCGCTTTTGCTTTTTGTTAAGCATCCCAAAACCCAAAAACCGCTTTCGGTTCCGATGGCGGGGGGTATATCGCTGGCGATTTCTTTGGTTGTCGCGCTCGGATTTTTCGGTATGCCTTGGTATTCGGGTTTGCCGATTGCGGTCGGAAAAGCCTTGTGGCTTGCGTTTTTTGTCTCGCTTATCGTATGGGGCGCATTGCTTCTGTACCACTTGGTAAGCGATTTTGGGGCGATAAACGTAATAAACAAAAACATTGAGCGTTTTGTAAAAGACAGATTTGTCGCTTTCGTTTTGCTTGCGTGGCTCTTTACGGGCTTTTTGCAAGGAATTGCGGGCTTTGGAGTTCCTGCCGTTATTGTAACGCCTATTCTTATTGCCCTTGGATTTAACCCCGTCAAGTCATTGGCGGCGGCGCTCCTCGGGCACTCGTGGGCTGTAACTTTCGGCTCAATGGGCGCGGCATTTTTTGTTATCAGCGGTCTTACCGGCGTTCCCTTAGAGGATTTGGGAATTCCCGTGTGGATATTTAACGCAATAGGTATTCTTACGACGGGTATCGGCGTTTGCTGGCTCAGCGACGGATTTAAGGGCGTTAAAAAAGGTCTTGTTTTCGTAATTCCTGTGTCTCTCGTAATGGTAATCGTTCAATATTTCACCATTCAGTTTGAGATGTTTGCGCTTGCAGGGCTCAATGCGGCTCTTGCGGGACTTGTGGCAATGTTCTTGCTTTACAAACTTATGGCGCGCGGCAAAGAGGAAAAAGGCGCAAGCGGTTTCTACAAAGATAAACTCAATTTGGCGCAAGCGGTTTTTCCTTACGCGCTTATATTTGCTTTGTTAATATCGTTCCAATTGTTTGACTTACTCGACGCTCCCGATACCCCGCGAAACGAACAGTTCCGCAACAGAATAGGTATCGCGTTTGACTTCCCCGGTTGGAATTACGACACGAATAATCCGAGCGCGGTTTGTTCCGGTTCACAGGTTATTCACGGAAGAGACAGCGACGGAAATCCCGTTATCAGACACGGAGTATCGCCTGCGCCTAACTTTAATCGCATAAGATTGTTTGTTCACCCGTTCCTTGTGCTTTTACTTGCCTCTATCGCCGCTTGCATAGTCTATAAAAGAGCGGGAATTTGGGATAAGGAAAAAGGCAGAAACGCAGTCAGAAAAACCGTTCAAAAAGGCATACCCGCAACGCTTGCATTGCTTGCGCTCGGAAATATGTCGCTTATTATGATGGATTCGGGAATGAGCAACAAACTCGCTTACGCCATTGCAACTTTGGTAGGACCTCTCTTTCCGTTAATTTCGCCGTTCTTTGGAGTGCTCGCAAGTTTCTTGACGGGAAATAACACCAACGCAAACATTTTGTTCGGCAATTTCCAATACGCCGTTGCATACCGTTTGGGAATAAGCACGGCGGTAATGTCTGCGGCGCAATCGATATCGGCTTCGGTAGGTGTGGCGATAGGACCAACTCTCGTTCTTATGGCGGCGCTTGCAAGCGACCAGAAAGATAAAGTGTCCGACACTCTGAAAACCTTAATTCCGATAATGCTTATTATCGCCTTGGTGATGGGGATAGCAAATTTTGCTTTGCTTAACCTCGGGCTTTATGAGGAAATACTGAAGTTTTTGGGGCGAGGCGGTTGATTAGGAAGCGAACATCGCCTAACTTAAAAAAGGCAAGCGCAAAACTCCCGTAGGGGCGAAACATCTTTCGCCCCTACAAAAAAAACGCTTCTGCTGTTTTTCTTCTTGCGCAAAACGTATTTTTGTAATAGCGAAAGATAAAAAGGGGAATCAAAATATGCGCGAATTTAACGTAACAGGACTTTGTGTGCCCGATTTGCATTATATGGCAGACACGAGTGAAAAAATTTCACAAATAGTACAACTTGTGGAAGCAGGTAAGTATTTCTCCATAAACCGCGGTCGTCAATACGGAAAAACGACAACGCTTTTTTTGTTGCAAGAACAACTTGTAGAAGATTATACCGTAATTTCGATTAGTTTTGAGGGTGTGAGCGACAAAACATTTGACGATGAAGCCGAATTTTGTCAAGGATTTCTTGGTTTGTGCGCAAAATATTTTACAGAAAGAGAATTGCCCGGCTCTGAAATTTGGATAGACGCGTCGATTACCGCCTTTGATTTGCTAGACGCTTTTTTAAGTAAAGTTTGCAAAAAGCAAAAGTTCGTTTTAATGATAGACGAGGTTGATAAAACCTCAAACAACACCATTTTTTTGAAATTTCTTGGAATTCTGCGCGACAAATACCTTAAAAGACCTCAAAAAGCCGGCGCAACATTTCAAAGTGTAATTTTAGCAGGCGTTTATGATATTAAAAACCTTAAAGTAAAAATGGTGCAAGCAGGAACTCATCAACTTAAAGACGGCGAAAAACGCCTAAATTCACCTTGGAATATAGCGATTGATTTTGAAGTGGATATGTCGTTGAGCGTTAAAGAAATCGCGTCTATGCTTATGGAATACGAAAAAGATCACAAATCCGGAATGGATATTCAAGCGGTTGCCCAAGAAATCCGCGATTATACAAGCGGCTATCCGTATCTTGTTTCACGGATTTGTCAGCGAATAGAAAATAATTTGAATAAAAATTGGACAAAAAACGGCGTTTTGGAAGCGGTAAAACTAATTCTTCTGGAAAAAAGTACTCTTATTGACGATTTAGGTAAAAATATTTTAGCCGACAAAGAACTATCTGACTTGCTTTATGACATAACGATAAACGGCGAGGATTATAAATTCAACACGACCGACTATGCTATGGATTTAGGACATACTTTCGGATACATAAAAAACCAAAACGGAAAAGCAGTCATAGATAACACGATTTTTGAATTGATTATTTATGAGCATTTTATCACGGAAAAACAGCGAAAAGGCATTCGTATAAACAGAGTCCTTTCAAACGACGTAATAAAAGACGGCAAGTTTGACATGAAACTTTGCATAGAGAAATTTACACAACATTATTACGAACTTTATCGTGAAAGCGGAAAAGATTTTTTAGAAAATGAATGCCGAATGTTGTTCTTGACTTATCTACGCCCTTTGATAAACGGCGCCGGTTTTTATCATATTGAAAGTGAAACCCGTAATGCCAGAAGAACAGACGTTATTGTGGACTACAACACAGAACAATTTATCGTAGAATTAAAACGCTGGTATGGCGATTCTGCACATAAAGAAGCATACGACCAACTTTGCGGATACTTAGACGGCAAAAACAAAGATGTGGGCTTCTTGCTTACATTCGATTTTCGCAGCGAAAAAAATATCGGTAAACCGCAATCGAAATGGATAGAGCATAAAGGCAAGAACATTTTTGATTGTATAGTTGGTTTCGGATAAACGCCGGAAATCATGTAAAAATCAGAAAAAAATCACCAACCCCCAAGCATTTCATCCCCACCGCTCTCTGCCAAATAGTATTTTATTATCCGGAATCAGGTTTTCAGGGACAAAAACACTAAAACATAGGTTGCTCTATGGTTATAGAAACGACAATTTCTATCATTTGCAATACCATCTTCCACGCCCCGACAACCGCGAACACATTCGCGAAATCACTTGTGTGCCAATAAAAAACCGCCAAATACAAAATAATCCCGCCCACTGTCAAAACAATATAGTATTTTATAATCATTTAAGAAAATAAAAAAGGAGCAAGTATGCCTGTTTTGTCATTGTTTTACGGAATTATTGTTCGTATGTATAGAGAAGTTTCAGGAAAACATAATAAGCCGCATATTCACGTAGAATACGCAGGAGAGGAAGTCGTAATATCACTTGATGGAGAGGTGCTTGACGGCTCTGTTCAGAAATCAAAAATGAAACTTGTCGAGGCGTGGATGGAAATACATCGTGAAGATTTAGAAGCAAACTGGAAATTGCTTTCTAACGGAGAGCAATATTTTAAGATTGAGCCGCTAAAATAAGGTGGTAAAAAATGCTGTGTCCAAAGATTGTAAGTATAAAACCGCTTGAAGGTTATAAGGTAAAACTTGATTACGAAACAGGGGAAGTAAAACTGTTTGATGTTCTGCCCTATATGTCGGGGGAATGGTATGGAGAATTATATAATTACGATTATTTCAAATCGGTTCATTTGGTTTCAAGCGGTTACGGGATTGAATGGGGAAACGGACAAGACATTGCTCCGCACGAATTATATGATATGAGTATTGCCGTAGGATGTTGAAAAAATACAAAGAACAGGCGTAGAATTAGCATAAAATATTTCTCTTCCTCTATACGATACAAAGAATCCCCACAAAATCCACCACCGCCCCTTGACATTCCCCCTCCCCAATAACGTATATTATACACGAAGACTTTCATAAAAACACAAAGAAAGGTTGCTCTATGGTTGTTAGAATCGACAATTTTGGCATTCGCGATATTGGCATTGATTAACTTCAACGCCGTTCTCCACGCCTCCGCAACCGCGAACACATTCGCGAAATCACCTATGTTTACCTACAAATAAAGAATAGATGAAAATTTACCTGTTTTTGCTTAGCGGCAAATATTATATTATATAACAATTGCATTAAAACAAGGAGAAAATGTGAGCGCAAAAGCAAACAGGGAATACAAGGACAGCGTTTTTACAAGTTTGTTCGGTGAAAAAGATACACTTTTGGAGTTATACAACGCAATACAAAACACAAACTACGGCAAAGACACCGATATAAAAATAACAACTTTGGAAAACGTGCTGTATAAAGGGCAGGCAAATGATATTTCGTTCGTAATAGACGGCAAAATAGTTGTTTTAATAGAACACCAATCGACTATAAACGAAAATATGCCGCTTCGGATGTTATCTTACATAGAAAGCGTTTACAAAAAGATAATAAAGAGAAAGGACATATATAAAAAACTAAAAATAAGAATACCCTATCCTGAATTTATAGTTCTGTATAACGGAAAGGACAAATATCCGTCGAAAAAAACGCTGAAGTTGTCGGATATGTTTAAGAAAAACGAAGCCGGCAAATGTCCGATAAATCTTGAGTTGCTTGTGCAGGTTTACAACATTAATCAGGGATATAATCCCGAATTTGCACAGAAAAGCGATGCGTTAGGCGGTTATGAAATGCTTGTTGCGCGGGTTCGTTATTATTTGTTAAAAAAGAAAAAAACGCTGAAAGAGGCGATAGATCTTGCTATAAAAGACTGCATAAACGAGGGCAAAATAGCAGAGTTTTTAGAAAGTCATTCAGAGGAGGTAAAAGATATGTTGTTAAGAGAATGGAAATTAGAGGACGAATTGGAGGGCGAAAGATCGGACGGTATGGAAATTGGAATGCGCAGAGAAAAAGAACGAATAGCCATAAACATGCTGAAAGATGGCGTGGATGCCGATACCGTAGCGCGATATACAGGTCTCTTCATCGACGACATCCTGCGTTTGGAATACTGAGTTGAAGTAAACACCCAAAAACTATGGGCGGATACCACTATCCGCCTTTTTTTCACCTCCACCCCTTGACATTCCCCCTCACCAATAACGTATATTATACACGAAGACTTTCATAAAACCACAAAGAGGGGTTGCTCTATGGTTGTAGAAACGACAATTCTATCATTCGCAATATTGGCTTTGATTAAATTCAACACCATCTTCCATGCCCCAACAACCGCGAACACATTCGCGAAATCACCTGTGTTTACCCCCCCCCCCCCCCCCCCCCCCCGAGCCCTCTTGCTACCAATATACCCCGAGTCCACAAAGGAATACAAAAAACAAAAACACCTAAAAAAATCAAAAAAACACACTCTTTCTCTGGGACT
>Ga0131853_10001927_pt1 | contig 37038 bp, 20 predicted proteins | sample TergutLab28metaG_FD_92764 | JGI IMG/M metagenome (GOLD analysis project Ga0131853, IMG submission 92764) | Labiotermes labralis P1 segment gut microbial communities from Petit-Saut dam, French Guiana - Lab288 P1 (version 2) (version 2) | ecosystem: Host-associated > Arthropoda: Insects >... | reverse complement strand
GGAACTTAAGGGCTAGCTAAATGCATGCGCGCGCGCGTGGTGTTTGACTACATACCTTCTCCTTGTTAGTATATCTTAATATTTTCTTTAAATGGAAATGAATTGCTGGAGATCCATTTCAAACACCTACATGATTTCTTTTTCTGACTTCAAGACAGTTTGTTCAATAATTACACCATTATCGTCTTCTGGTGCTGATCTGCATCCAGCTGAGCGCCGTCACAAAATAAACATTCTAAGTGTTATGCCGAGGCAGTAAATGATGGCGCTGTGCGTGTTTCTATACAACACGCTAACGAAGGATATACTGTGTCCGACTTTTGTAACTGGAACATCTAACAAGGAAGGGATTAATTTTATTACACCCTTCAGGGCAAAGAGTAGCAAAGCCAAGACTGTGAAGTTTGGCTTGAACTCAAAGTCTGCTATGAAATATTGGACCCAAATAACTCTAATGAAATGTTCTTTGTCCCTTTATTGTGAATCCTAACAACTGAAACTTGCTCGCTTTCCTGCGTCCAACTAACGAACACAATGGACATACATGCTTCACTCCAGTCCTCACTGGTCGGCATTCATTTCCTGGCTGGTTAATGGTCACATTTGGCCTGATGCCTATTTAATTGCTACTCATTATATAGTCGATTGAACTGCGACTACAGCTATACTGCAGCGAACTAGGGGAGATGTAACGTGAGTTCCATAACTTGTGCTCCTCATCAAGAGTTATTCGAGTGATTAAATCAAAAAAAAAATAAGATGCATAGGTCATGCGGCACGCATGAGAGAGGGTTTGCACACAGGGTTTGAGGGAAAAATCGAGCGAAATAGAAAACTTGTCAGACGTAGACGTAGATGGGAGAAGAATATTAACATGGGCCTTCAAGTAATAGGATGGAATGGGCACTGACTCGATTTATTTGGCTTAAGATAGGGCAGTCCTGAACAAATCGCAGGGGCCAGTTCCCTTTGGAGACTAAATTTTTTACGGTATTGGCCAAAATTATATGTCCTCAAGATGGAATTTACTTCAGGTTGCCTGTCTGGCGTCTGTTTATTCTGAGGTGCCTTCTCTGCTTCATGGAGTTATACCTGTCATATCTATACCCGTTCTCGAGACGTATGATGTGACCCTAATATTCAATATTCTGACATTCGAACGTGAAATTGTTTAGATGGCTTCTCATCCAGAGCTAAGAAGTCTAATTTTGCGATAATGTTTGCACAAAGTAATACAAAATAAATTGTTTAAATAATATTTTGCTTAATGACCTGTGATAAAATGGCAATGTACTCTCCGACAGCTACACTGTTCTCCGTCGCTACAGGATGTGTACAAATACGATGCCTCGTGGTGGTGGACTTTTAATAACCATACATCCAGATGTAGCGCCTGTCAAGGCAGCCATGTTTTCGAACTTTGCGAAGAAACTGTACAGATTGAAATCATCACATATGCTTACTTTTTGGAAGCCATTTACTTTCCTCTCCAATCCGAAGCTGAAATCGTTTCATAATATAATATTACATAGTGTACGTCAGCACAGTCACTTTATTATATAAGGTAATACAAGGTTACATGTTTCGACTATAACCTAGTCATCTTCAGGATTGTGTTAACATTTGTGTTACCAGGAATCGTTTCTTACTATTTTTGCTTTTTTTTAGGAAAAAAACTGTATACTTGAATTTGTCACGCTGTTTTATACAGGGGTTTTAAAACCCTACTTTTGACTGGGAAAGGGGCTTATCCCTGGCCGACCGCCGTTTTCACGCCCAGTCGCAGTACAGTTAAGTAAACAGCTCGGTCATGTCTCTCCATCCACAGGAAAACGGCTTGTCTCCTACTAAAAGAAAATTCTTATTTTTTTTGTAAGGGGGAGAACTATTTAAAAAAATTTGACAATCGGCATTAAAATTTGGTTAAAGTCTGGCAAATATAAGAGACTCTTTACTAAAGACCCACGCACATTTGTGGTAATCTACGCAGTTCACACACCAACAAATGCACTATTTATTAACTTGGTCAAAAGTTTTAAATCTACTTTAAAATACACAATAATATCGCTCCTACATGTTTCGGTCCTTAATGCCCATCATCAGGGAGCTTTATCTGTATCTAACTAAAGTTATATTTATGTTAAAACCCTCGGTGAAATCCGGTCTTTATATATATATATATTAGGTGACGTGGCAGCACGTCTGCAATGGGAAGGTATGTTTTTAAATTAATGCAAAGTATGAATAAATATAAATATAGATTACAAAAATAGGCAAATAGACGATTAGCAATGTGATGATGGTCATTAAAGACCGAAACATGTAGGAGCGATATTATTGTGTATTTTAATGTAAATTTAAAACTTTTAAACAAGTTAATAAATAGTGCATTTGTTGGTGTGTGAACTGCGTAGATTTCAAAATGGACGGTGCATCGATAAAAATTTATGTGAATATCTCGCAGTATACGGAATAAGAAACGAAGTACAGTCAGTGAGGCCAAAGAAACAGCTGACGATTTAATCCTTTACCCGTTAACGCCTAGAATATGGTGAACTCTGAATAAAGCTAGCAAAGGGCAGATGGGATTTAACTCGGCGTTTAAAGGGTTAAATAGAATATAGTGCCACGTTATTAACATTTGCATGCCAGGTAATTAGAACATAACTAAAAAAACATACTTACAATATTTAATATGTATTGTTTTATGTTTGATCACAATTATTCGGTATGGCGCCACATGACGTATATGACATTAGTTGTGGTGTGACGCAATAATTCAATGACGTAGGTTTCGTGTTATTACGTCTCGGTCTTAACGTAGTTATCGTATGATTTAGACAAGGCACAAATAAGGAAAACGAGCACGTGCAATCATATTTATTATTTATTTCTTACTTCTCCAGAAAATTTGGTAAACAAATGAATTACGAATGCGCAAAAAATTCGGTTTGGACGTCATCATATACAAAAATATTTTGACGACCTGAAATTTTGAGGTTATGTATGACCGATAAAGTTAACATAATAAAACCAACGTATACAACATTTTTAAGAAACTGATGACAGACCCTAATAACAGCTGTAACATTCTATGAAATATCTACATTTGTGAAAATTCCAAACCCGTTCTAACCGTCTGTTTGACTTGCCCAAATTCAGTTACAACTATTTGTACCTCGTCGTGGGCACGGGTCCCTCTCTAGGAATATACAGGAGGAATTAGAAGCCGCTTTGCTCTTTCAGTACTCTTTATTCACTGAGGTTCCAGCACCAACGACTTTTGGTTGCTCGTTGTTCATCTAGCATTCACAATCGCGAACAGTGTAACAGTGTACATCTGAGCATAACTACCTCGTAAGCAAACATCAAATCACATATGGAAAAAAGAAAGACGTCAGCATTCTATCTTTCTCTCTCTCTCTCTTCCCTCTGTCAAAGAACACGCCACAAAAAGAAAAATGAGTGTAAAAACATTTCCACGAACAACTAAACACTTGCATAAACCTTAGTGATACAGATACCATCAGTGAACACTTGCCCATAGCTGTCATCGCAAACAGAGAATCAATTCATATGTGGGAGGGGCAACTTAGCATTCTCATTTATATAACCAGCAAGTTTACGTGTGCACACCAAACAAACTTTACCTCTTCAATTTCAATATAAAAACTAGCCAATACTCGAAGACCAGTTTATCTCCTCACCTTCTTGGTTGCCTATTCCGAGATCTGAACTACGGACCCTAGCCAGTTACACCATTCACAACTGCAGGGCTTGGTGACATCCCCTTCTACTAGTATTAAGGTCTATTGTAAGACAGTTACTAACGTTCTTGAACACATAATCAAATGATACTCAATGAAACGCCACTTTACAGGCTTACGGAAGCAACAGTAAATAGTTCCTACAAACCACCGTATCGGTAGCACATTTATTTTTGTATGACAGCTTTTCAGTTTACAAAATTTTTGTAGACCTATGTCACGTGTTACGAAGGTTAATGCTATGTGATGCAGGCAAATACGTCATACCAAAAAACCTGTAGATACATGGTAACACAGTTTTGTCTAACATCAAAAGGGGTAAATTGTAAAGAAATAAAGCTGTTATCACTACTCACAGCATTAACATTAAATTATAATTCCTCTTCCTGATTCAAGCTCCCACCTCACCCCGAAACGATGGATTTAGATTTTAGTTTTCCATTCCTTGCGTTCTTATACATTAAACACTTCTTCAATATTCCAACCAAATGCATATATTCTATCACATCTCTCCTAAATGTGTCGGAGTTTCTCCCTGAGGATGGTGTATATAACACATAGAAACATGTAAGAAAGATGTGACAGAACATGAATTAAAAATAAATAAGTGCATTTGGTTGGAATATTGAAAAAGTGTTTAATGTTGGGTTTGGATGTTAAAACGAAAAGTTCTCACTTCAGTTAACCCCATTTCCTCATCAGAGTCTTTGCAATGCAACAGTCACTAATCCTGTCCATTTCTCGCTTCATAATTAAAAATTCGTAATTTCTACTTACAATAATTTTCATCGATGTTTAAAATTTGTGGCGCCCACAGATGTTGGCACCCTAGATTACAGCCTATTTTGCGTAAAGGGTAGCCCCAGCCTTGGTCATCAAAGTTCCTTATTTCAACGAACAAAGTGCAGCAAATCCCAAGCATGCCGTCTATAGCTTCCATTTACTTCGCTTCAGCTGTTCGCTTTTCATGGCTAATTTCCCCACATTTTACGCAAGCGATATCCGGATATACGAGACCCGCATATGAGGTTTTATGGCAAAATCTAAAGCAGTAAACAAAGTACTTAGTTGACCATTACCTTCCATTCCCGAAGAAAACTTGTGGACTGTTTGAAGTTAAACGGCATTACAACACCACACTTCTTTACAATGCAGAAATAGGATTCAGGGTGATTGTAGGGTTATCACTTCCAAAACTACACATAAGACACAAAAATCTAATTAACATGATTACAAGACGAAATTAAACACACATTCACAACACATTACCTGCAACTAGACACAGCACAGACGACACTTACTCCCTCCCTCCCCAACCCCTAACTACACTCTAAATGGACTTCCTCATCGATGATATGTCACTCTCTATGCAACACAAAGATTAGGAGATCACGATTTTACCAGACCTTACGGTGATGTATCATCCCGTGTCTATGTAACGGATGAAGCAATATTGGTCTCGGACTGTACATTCTTACCGAATATGATGAGAATCTCAGATGTCTGTACGGACAGTCTTCTTATTCTGAGTTACAGCATTTCTTACACAGGCTTGCCAGGATTTATTTTTTACTTCCATATAAGGGACAAATAGTTACATCGTCTAGCGTATAAGTCGCCACTAACTTCACCGCAAACTGCAACTTCATTGGGGCTGTTATTAGGTATACCAATAATAATAATAATAATAATAAATCAGTAGAAACAAGTCAAGGAGGCAAGGTAACCATATTGTGGAACCAACAAATTCAAACTGACATAACTATCCCCAACAACAAACCAGACATTATAATCCGTGATAACGAAAAGGGAACATGTATGTTAATAGACGTTGCAATCTCAGGAGACAGAAATGTGATTAAAAAAGAAGCCAAGAAGATTCTAAAATATAAAGACCTTACAATAGAAATACAGCGCATGTGGAATGTAAAAATAAAGGTGATACCAGTAATAATAGGGGCGACTGGGACTATTTCAAAGTCATTCACAAAATACATGAGCAACATACCAGGAAAGCATGAAGTCAAGGAACTACAGAGAACAGATTCAACACTTAAAGATATGAGCACCATGAATAGTAAAAACAGAATAGCTGCAACATTGTATTCCCTAGGGACAAAGTTTGGCTCAGGAACATAAGTATAAATACCCAGCATAAAGATGATGATGATAATAATAATAATTGCACCCACCATTCGTAAAATGATGAGGTAAATCGCTTTGATCTCTTGTTGAAATGTAGACTTAACAGAAGACCGCCACCTAATAATACGAGAGAGTAAATTTAAAATAATAATGGAGATGATAACGATAATGATTATTATGATAATCTTTATGAACAGAAATGGCCAAGTACTGAATGTATTATCATCAATTCGACGTATAAAAAGACAACATTTCTAGAACCGTGGCCAAAAAAGTTTTTCATTAAATCCACCGTTTTTACACAACATATATTATGCAAATAAGCAAAAGTTTTATAAACTTTTCAGTCTACCTTAGAAACAAGCAACTCTACTTCATGAATATTTGCCTCCCTCCCTCTCTCTCTATACAAACACCCGATCACCACCACTGACTGCAGTTTGTGGTGGTAAATGGATAGAAAGTATAAAAAGTGCTAAGTGAGGGTGGCGATATACTGGGGTTTACACACACACCAATAATGTGTTGCACTAATTCTTCACCTTCACAATTCCAATGAAATTTCCAGTGTCCCATACCTTAGTAATGACAATTTTTCCAGTGACATGTATTTCCTTTGGACAGCGTGAGTGTTTCCCAACCTCAGGTCATGACCAAAATCAGGGTCGCAGGAGGTCTGACATAGTGTCACGAGAGGGTGTTATGGAGAACTCAATAATTACGAAACTCACAAATTTTTATCTAGAAGCACATGATTTGTTTAACCAGCATGTGTAGGAATTACTAAAATAAAGATATGTTTCCTGTATGTTTTGTGTATTTAAACTTGTCCCAAAAATATTGAATTCCACACGAACATAAAAAAATTTAATATTTTTTTATACTAAGTAGCAATGTTACAGTAAGGAAATGCATTAGTATTTAATTTTTTTTTGTAGTAGATATCACTGGCTATTGCCCTGTGCATGGTAGGGTTGCGGGTCATGTAACATTTACTACTCAAGGGTCACACGTACAAACGTTTTGGGACAGCTGGCCTATGTAAAGCATTTATCGGTCAGAGGGAAACCCGTTACCCTACAGCACGTCATCAAACATTTCCTAGCTGCAGCTTCGCACAAATAATTGATAATCGTACAAAACAAGAACATTTTTAAATATGACATTCAGGTGACCGTCCATCGTGATAAATTCTTATAATAAAACCAATTACATGCACTAATTTCTCAAATTTATTTTTGGAATAAAACTCTACATATTTCAGACAGTTCCTCTGTCCATCATCAGGAGTTTTTCACTGTACAAACAGCAGTGGTATATTTTATACACGTTTGCTGACAGCTTGCAAGCTCGCAAGCTGTCAGCAAACCTGTATGACATATACCATTGCTATTTGTACAGTGAAAAACTCCTGATGATGGACAGAGGAACTGTCTGAAATATGTAGAGTTTTATTCCAAAAATAAATTAGAGAAATTAAAAAAAGTGTATATAGTTGGTTTCATTATAAGAAAAACAAGAACATTGTTTCAGGCTACCAGATTTTTGTGAGCACCCCATATCATATGAGTAAACACTCATATCAACCATTCCCCTGCTCTGAAGCAATTCAAGAAACGGAAGAATGGCAGATTATCAAAAACAAAAGGTGGCTTGTGATATCTGATGCTTTGTAATCTGATGATCAACAGCCATTTTAAAATAATCAGAAACTCACCCTGTTACCTTCAAAATGTTTCACAGATTTATAAAGTGGATGCTGATAAAATTAGGTTTGTGCAAGTCTCAGGGATTCCACACTTCATTTGTTCATGTCATACAATCAGCATGTTTGCTACTCACCCAGTTCAACAAATGACCAAACCAAACTATAATCAAACAGATCTGTCCATTTTTTAAACACTATACTGGTTAATAATATAAGATGGGCCCACACCTTCTGAAAGCATGCAACTGTGAAGACAGAGACATGTACGAGGTATTAAATACATTTACAATCCACAATTGTGTACCTTGTTGGTTGTAGTATTTGGTTTGATGTAACATGAAGATCTAAAATATTTGCAGTAGACTGTACACCAAGTAACTCCCGTGCGTTACTCTCATCATGTTAGCTCATCTTGCTAAGCTGCCATCGCTGAACATAACTTTTCCTCTTAAGATTATAAAGTCTTCTGGGATGTTAGCCAGGTTCACAGGTTAATTGTTTTCAAATAGTTTTTGGTTAACAAAATTTTTTATAGTATGTGACAAGGAATTAAAGAAATTTATGCAACTGTTAAAAAACCTACTATAATAGAGACAATAAGGTTAAATATATTACGTTGGTTTGGGCACGTACAAAGAATGGAAGAAAACAGAATTCTCAAAAGGTTTATTATATATGAATTTGAGAACAACAAGATTGAGAGGTGGACCAATAAATAGATGGCAAGATGAGGTGAGAGAGGATGGAAGAATAGTTGGTGGAAAAGGGCGGCAGGAAAAAGTACATAAGAGAGAGGAATGGAAGAAACTCCTGAGAATGGCAAGGAATCGTCACATTCTGCACATGCCAGCGGAATGAATGAATATGACTAGGACTTGATCCTTTTGGATCGAACATGTCAAACCAGACGTGTGCATGCATACAACTGCACATACTGTAAATACTTTGCTTTTAATTAGTACAATATCAACACTGTAATAATCATACTGTCCAAGTGGTTGTATTTTATGGCTGCAGTTTCAAACATTTTTTAATTTTAACATTCTAACACTATACATAATAGATTAATGTAAGTAAAGTCCACCTTAGAACAGGCCACGGAGGCCAAGAGGGGGAGTAGAGGTATAGCTCTACTCTTTCCTTAACCTCAGTGCTAGATGGGGGTGAGTGGTCAATGCCACGCCCCAGCCGCTTTTCCCCTGGGAAAGACCCAGTACCCGTTGTATAGGAGGCTGGGTGGGCCCCAGGGCCCGTCTGGACAGGTACAGAAAATCTCACACCCACCGGGATTCAATCCCCGGACCGTCCAGCCCAGAGGTAGTCGCTATACCGACTGAGCTAACCCGGCTATGATAATAGATTAATGCGTTGGTATTATTTATTCCTTTGTACTTCATCTCCCTGATAATGTCGATTAATTTGCCAAAACATGTAGGAGAGTCCAAGCTTATGTATGACTTCTAAATTGTTGTATATGTACACGTTATGTACAAATGATTACGGACACTGCGCGGAATGAATAATATTAAATTCGTTACTTGACGTCTCCATTATTTTTGGATGCCACATCCCAAAAGAACATACAGGAAACTATACCCCTGCAAAACGTAAGAACTTGAATATTATCCTGACTTCTTGTATCACACTTATGTCATGTAACACCCTGCAATCTCCACTCAATTCACATCCCCTGCACACAACTGCTTCTTGTGGTATGCTGTTACAAGCACTTAACATTAACATTCTCCTACTACAGTAAGAAGACACAATTCACAACCACACAGTAACAGCGATGGAATGATTTTCTTTATATACCTTATGTATTAACTGTTCTAAAAATTCCAATATTTATGTATTCATAAAGAAGCATAGTGATCGCGTGTTTTTTTGGTCATTGTACATTCCCAGGCCCAGTCGAACCTTCAACTAATCCAAATAAAATTATCAAAGATCAATATTATGGTCAACTACCAGAACACCAACACAAACGCAAACTCCAAAAGCTGTAGCTATGTATCATAGTTTGGACTAGACAAAGTGTCCCAAAAATCATGACATATCAATGAACCAACCATTTTCAGAGTAAATCAGATATTTTCTGGACTCACAAGAATTTTCATAACTTTTCTACAATAAAATTCTTCACCTTTCCTCAAGCTTAGGTTGTGAAACTGCAATGATCACAATGGACCCAGGTTGCTGCCCAGGTAAGGCTGTGCGGCTCGACCAGTGACAATCACACTGTCACTGCAGGTAGTAGAATTCTATCCATCACTTCACGTAATGGGTAGCTGAAGCTACTACAGTATCACATATACTTTCATACTAGGTACAACAGTTTTTAAGCAAAGTGTAACCAGTCACATGAAACACCATTCACATACACATGAGTATGTTGCAAGGGAACAAGATTCATAACAAAATACATGGCAGTGAAGAAGCCACTTCACACTAAGGGCAACATGTTAAACACCAAGAATTCAGTGACTTCTGTGCCACCTTGTACACCCAATGAATAAACAGACACAGTCACCAAAAACACACTTTTAAATTAAAACACCGTTGTATAAGAAAATTAATTTATTATGTAGGGTAGTACAAATGATCAGGAGTCCTTCATTAATTCCTCATTCACTTTTGAACGAACATGGCTTGAAATTGATGTTATTGGGTCTGCCTTAAATTCATCATTTGCCAAAAGACTCTTGAAGAGAGAGACATCTTTCAACCTGAAAATAACACAATAATTTAGTAACATCTCACAAAATAAACTACAACTGTCAATGTGGACTTCTAGGTTACGAGTGTTCTAACCTCACAATGGGTCTTCTACCTTGAAGATGAATCACAGTGAAACAGCTGCATCCACCTACTGACCACAGTAATCCCTCCACATAACAGCAATCAGTTTATGAGTTTTTGCTCTTAAAAGCTGCACAAATTAATATATGTTTCTCTATTTGCAAGCCAATACAAAAGCTCCTGCCGTCCACAAACCAATCACTGCTCCTAGTGCCTCTGATCAGTTGTAGTCGGTTCTCAATTGCATCAGATGCACATAACGTCACAGCATACATGAATGGTCCTGCATATAAGCAGCAACATCACAGTTTCTCTCATCATTCACATAGCTGCAATGTGAGGTTAGATCTTCACAAAATTCATCATTTCACAATGACTAAATTCCAAGGGATTCTTGTGTATTATATTTCTATTGAGGATCAAACACCTACTGTTTATGCACTGTTAATACAGAGTGAATGTTGCAAATACTGTTTATGCATAGGTTCATGGTCAGAATATTATTTAAATAAGGTAACTGACAGTCACAGTTTATTCATACTCAGGTACTGCTGTGTGTTTTATTAAGGTGAAACTTGTATTTTTGAGGGGAAACTTCTGACCTCTGGAACCAATTAAAATATCTAAGATGGGAAGTAATGGGAAATTAGTTTTCATTTTAGGATTTTTTTAGGACTGAATTAATCTTGTAAACTGAGGGAATACTGCGTGTCGTATTATACACCAGTACGTCATTTTACGAATCTTTGGCCTCGTGAAAATCTGAATTCTAATACAAGCCACAAAAGTTTCTCTTGAATGTTTCAACCAGCTTTTTGTTCAGGCTGAGTGAAAATTTCATAAACAGTGAGACAAATTAATATAAAAAAATCATTCACCAATACGTACCGAATGTTTTTAACTCCAAATCTCTCTCAACACAGCAAGTGACAATACCCATTAATAACTTATACAGAGAATATTGGTACTTCACAGAGATACAGTACAAGAATGTAGAAAATTACATAACATTGTGCTTCACAATTTTACTCCTTAATGATTACTGCTGAGGTGATTAAATCAAGACATAAGAAATGGTAAAAAAATTCAGAACATCACACACAAAATGAAACAAATACATGTGAAATTCTGGCTGGAAGAACTTGAGACAAGAGATCTTGGGACTTTATAGATGGGAGGATAATACTGAAATACATCTTAAAAAAACAGACTCTTGGTTTACCGGATGACACATCACATAATGTACCACTGAAAGTGAAAATGATAAATGGAATGTAGACCAGGATAGGGTTTAACTGTCAATATGTAATGGACTTCTGGGTTATAAATCATATCTACAGACACAACATCACCCTGTAGTTATTCATATTGTAAATAATTTACAATTGTGTTCTGTTGCACCTACACCCAGTCCTTATTCAGTGTCCCCTGCCAATTTACACTGCTCAATTTGCACTCTCTCCCATCTTCAGTTTAATGCCCTTTGGCTGTCTGCATTCTGTCACGTTAACACCTTACTTCTGGTGGGCATATCATTTTAGATTTATGCCAACATTTTCAGGAATGCAACTAGGGTGTGCAACAAGAGCTGGGGGTATCTGCATACCCAGCAGTACAGAAAATATAACCGCTAGTTAGAATTAAAACTGACTACAATCAATATAATGATTAAGTCACAGGCTTGACAAATGGGAATTGGGGTTCAATTCCCAGCTGGGGCAAATATTTCACTCTTCTTCACTGTGTACATACTGGCTGTGGGCCCAGCCACCCTCCTACTCTGCGTGTACAACAGGCTATTCGTCCAACCATACAGCAGCTAGTGACACTGACCAGTCAGCTGGACCCCCAAAGTGCAAGGAGCTTACCCAGTGCCTTCACACCAAAGTGCCTAATCAGGCACAGGGATAATTCTACTGTTTTCACCTTCAACTAACATGGTACCAACTGATGATGATAATAATAATAAAAACCCCAAACAAACAAACTAACTAACTCTGCAGTATTATGAACTCTCTATGTAATATAGCTACAAAAAAAATTACATGACAAACAACTTGAGTACAAAATAATGAAAACTGTAAATACAGACAATTTAAACAGGACCAGAGAAAAGCAAAATTAATTTGCTGCAAACAATACAGCGAAGAGTGCAGGGTGAGTTCCACATATACCTCTAACTGCAGTGACAGCCAAAATATAACAGTTTTAATGTCAATGATCTCTTGCTGTGAGGATTATTCCATATCAACACACACCAAAACCAATATTTTATGAAAATTTGGAATAAGGGGAACTGGATCTACACTTACACATTCACTAAGTTGTCTGTTCCAACACAAAAAAAAAATTTAAAATGTAAATTAGAACCATGCTACAAAAACATGCCAAAAGAAGACACTCTGCAGAGGTTATATGGCAGCTAGAAAATTTGTTTTGGATGTCCTTACTGCTCAACCCCCATAAATGTGAATGTCTTGGTGTGCAAGCCACTGATTCCTTTTGTGGTTAAACTGCTTGCAATGCAGTAATGTAGTAAAAATGCAATGTAGTAAAAAATATAGAGGATTTTACTAGTAATTCAAACATCCACTCATTTAATACTCAGTATAAATCTAGCCTTCACCCTCCATTATTAAGGCTAACCAAATCCCAGAAAGGGGTCTATGACGCGGGTATTATGATAATTGCCTGCCTCCAAAGATCAAGGAACTGTCTGGTAAGATAAAATACTTTAAAAGTTCACTAAAAAAATTTCTTTCACATGGTTCCCTTTATACTATGGAAGAGTATCTTGACTGGACTTCTATACATGAACTAAACACTATGTATTCATAATAAATGGTATTGGTATTAAATTGTAATACTGTTATAAATAATCAACATACACACATGTTTTATTTTATTATATTTTATTATTTTAAAAATTGGATCAAATTATTATGACTCATTTTAATTATAATGTATTAAAGAATGTCTATATGATTGTTGATTTGTTGTTTTAATACCACATTGTTCATTTGTTGTCTTCTTTTTGTTCTAACAACTTGTATGTGCATATGCTTCTTGGACAATGCTTATTTGACAATGCATGTATTAATGTGAGGAATCTGTATTGATTTGTATTGTGACTATTTCCACATCCATATGAAGTTGTGCTTATTAGGATCTATGGAAAAATAAAGCTATACTATACTATACAAAGATTATGGTTAGCAAAACTGAATACAAATGGAAAACTATGAACCTGTAAAATCCATGGTTCTAAAAAATATATATATATATTCAATCAGTACCTCTTGATCATTAAACTTACATGACTTTATTCCTGTATTTTGCTTTAGAAATACCCCTTTGCTTTGTAACAGGTTTTCGTTTGGAGTCGGAATTCTTCTCAGCTAGTGCAGTGCTTAAATCAAGAGACGGTAGTTTATCTGATAAGCCTAGGAATGGAAATTTATCTGACTGTGGCTGAGTCTCTTCTTTAGGTAGACTCTTCTTTAACTTTTTCTGTTTCTTTCCATCTTTTTGTCTCTGCTGATACACTGCCTCCAGCTCTGTAAATAAACCACCACGAACAATGCTCAATTAAACACAGTATCATGCCATCTGACATAATATAACAAGCACGTAACAGACTGCTAATTCTAAGTACCTGAGTCAGTAAAAGTTCCATATCATAAAACCTTAAAGTACCTGCACACATTCAAAACAGCTACCGCTTTAGACTGACCAGTTCAGTTCATATTTTCAAAATGCAATTCTTCCATACAATTTGTAATACAAGCCTCCCATTTACTTGTAGTCTCAGAAGCAGTCTTCTGCTACGAGCATTCCCATGAAAATACCGCATGCATTTCTTGCTCTGCAGCCACAAGATCAACAAATGTACAAGATTTTCAACATAAATATGCAGAACATTTTTACATGAACAGCTGTAAGCCATGGCAAAATATGTATGTTTATTTACTTATACTGTCTGCATAATTCATTCCAGTGTCAGTGCAGAATGCAACAATTCCTTGTTGTTCTCAGAAGCTTCTTCCATTCCTCTCTGTTACGTAATTTTTCTTGCCACCCTTCTCCACCAACTATTCTTCCATCGTCTCTCACCTCATCTTGCCATCTATTTCTTGGTCCACCTCTCAATCTTGTTGTTCCCAAATTCATATATAATACCCTTTTGGGAATTCTGTTTTCTTCCATTCTCTGTACGTGCCCAAACCAATGTAATTTACTTAACCTTATTGTCTCTATTATAGTAGGTTTTTTAACACTTGCATAAATTTCTTTATTGGTTAACATCCTCCAATTTTCTTTTTCATTGTCATATACTGGGCCTAAAATTCTTCTATACACTTTCCTTTCAAAAATGTTCAATTGCTTTCCATCTCTCTTTGTTAGTGTCTAAGTTTCTGATGCATATGTTAATGTTTTGTCTATTATTGTGTTCTTTACTGTCTGCATAATGTTAATTTTAAAATACAACAGTACAACTGCTACAACGTCAAGTTAAAATTTTACACAGTGACGGATTTACTGTAGCATGAATAGTTCATTTGTTTAATACTAACAGACTACGCATCACTCAAATACAACAGCCAACAAACGAGCACACTATTCGTACAGGAAAGAGCGACAATAAAAATGATGTAGAAACAGTGTGTGAGAGTAAGAAGAAAACTAATGACTACAGTAGTGCAAAAAAAAAATGTACTGCATATACTACAACATATTACAAATGGCTGTGTATCAAAATCAATTTGCAAAACAGCAATGTTACAAGTGTAACAAATAATGTGTTAAAACAAATATGCAGTAGCTTCAAAACGTTCCCAGAATCACTTTATTCCTGAAAAATACAAAACAGTAAATTCATTTATGCTACATCTCCTTCAAAATAGTCCCCTTGTGCAACTATACACTTTCTGCCAGCGTACCATACAAGTGTTGGAAACATTCCTGGAAGTCATTTTATGAAAGCCTTTTCAGCTCTTCCCTTGCAGTCTTAATTAAGTCTGTAGCATCACAAAAGTGCCATCCCTTCAGTACTGATATAAGTTGAGGGAACAGGTAAAAATCAGCTGGAGCGAGGACACGAGATTTTGGGGGATGCTCCAGTGTTGTCACACCATTCTTTGCTAACAAATCCTTGACCAAAACTGACTGGTGTACTGGAGCACTTTTGTGAAGGAGAAACCTTCCGTTGGTTCTCCACTTCTCAGGGCATTTCCTTCTGACTGCATCCCTAAGGCGATGAAGGATGTCCATGTACATTTCTTCATTAACAGTAGCAATTCCTGTAAATTATACCAGCGATTTCCAAGGAACTTTTTGAAGCTACTTTGTATATACTGGATGCAGACATCTGGTATTACCAAATAATAATGCAATACAGGTATGGCCGTTCAAAGAGAGCATACAGGGCTAACACACCATAAAATTACTACACAATTGAATAATCCATGACAAGAAGCATGGTACCACATACAGAAAATATAAATAAGGTACAGTGCAGTTGCCTTTTATGTGAATGATGTGTATATCCCCAATTGAAGTTGAAGGCTGTTCTGACACATTTTTGTTGAATTTCTTGGGTTTGTGTTACTTCAAATCTTGTGTATAAAGTGCAACCTTATTAATAATTTTATATCACAGTGTTTGCAAGTCACATGTTATAAATTTGCATAAAATGTGACTGCACTATAATCTGATACTGTAACAATAAGAAGACTGCAGGGGCAAATATTACTTTGAGATCCATATACCAACAACACAGGCTTCTTGTGATACTTTCAGCAGTCAGTTATACCACATTTTCTTTGTTCTCTTTCAAAGTCCATACTAAAAATAAATACTAATAAAGGGAAAACAATGAAATGTGTTCACAATTCTTAAGTACAAATGCAACTCAAAAGACAAAGCATGTGTAACACTAAAAAAGATCACGTTAGAGCGCATATGCAGCAACAGTTCCTTTCATGTTAAAGGTCCTGAGCAAACACTGCTTTGGTGCTCATGAGCAGCATGCTATCTTGTCATTTACAACGTCCACACACAATAGGACGAGCTCATGAACTCCAGTGTGCATACACCATTATACCAGCATGAACTTCATTTATGACTAAGTGGCACACTACACAACTTAATATTTGACAGCAACTAGTTTTCTATTATCTTACTTCTTAGGAATGCTTCATGGCGAAGTTTCTTTTTTTCTTTCTTTGATATAACACTTCCTGCACAAAGTGATTTCTTTGATATCACACTTCTAACATCAGAATCTTTCAAAGACTGTTTCAAATTATCAACACTAATATCTATCCCAGCAAAGGGATTTTCCGGAACAGATAATACTGCGAGAGTTTCTGGCGGCTGCTTTATAATCGTGTCATAACTCTCAGTAGCTGTAGCTGAAGCATTATTTGATGACTTCACTTTTGATAGATGATATTTTTGTCTCTCTCTTCTCAGCTTCCCCATTCCCTGTAAAATAATACCACCTTAGCATCAAACTGGTTTACAATCAATTAATCCATTCAGTTCATTTACGACTACAAAAGTACGAAACAACTGACCGAACTGCAACGTAAAAATTGGCCCGTATTTCACGTTGACATTCTCCTCCTGCGCCCACGCTACTGTACAATCGTAACAGCTCTTATCTGAATATCCAGTTACACACAAAATTATTCTGAAAGTAATTCTGCATAACTCTAGACGTCTGCTAAATAAGGTTTGAAAAAAAACCGTGGTAACTCAACTCCACTCCAGTCCAGACTAGTTGGGTAACTATTTAATCTTGTCAGACCTCACTATTTACAAGTACGTGTTGGGTCTGTAAGCCCTCCAAATACTCACATGTCTTACACAAAGCAAAAAATTTGAATGAAGACAGTAATATTAGTTTAATACAAACGCACGTACCTGTCTAGAACATTTAACATTCCATGCTCACGATCACCATCTTAACATTTTAAATGGATCGTTCTCTAGAGGTCGGGACCAATTGTGACTGTCACAGGGGAGCAGTTCAATGCCACGGATACGATCTAGGCACGGTACATGACGGGCAGGGTAGGAAGCAGACACCATGGTTTACACGCTTGTAATCCAAGATAGAAGCATGCAATCCTGAGATCAGAAATCCAGGGACAAAAAAGTCCCTGCCACTGTAATCTACAGAGTTTAAACTGCGAGGATTCCTTTTAACACTGTGTATAAATCCCAGATGATCGAAGATCTCATTTATACCGCTGAGGAAGCCTCATATATGCACAGGAAGTTTCTTATGATATCGGGGAATATGACGCTTATATATTGGTGCGATTGTTCCGAGGTCTCGATATATTTGTGTAATCGGTGTAGTGACTGAGATCACGTAGAATGTAAATCTGAAATTGTAATTTTTTACAAAATTGCTGGCGTGTTTGTGCATGGAAGACAGTTATTAAACATGGGACTGTTTATTATTCATGGAAGAACTTAAGTTATCAAGGACTTGGGAGTCATTGAGGTTGCTGTATGCAGTTCGGTGTCTTTTGTGGAAAACTGTGTTTTCATGTTTTACGATTGTGACGGACGAGCAATGTTATTTGTTTTTCTTACTTATTGACCGTTTTGTGAGGCAGCGTAGTACAGGTGACACTATATCCTTAGTAACTTTGTAAAATGCTGTGTATGTGTTGAAAACGGTCATGGAAAAGAATGCCTATTGTGACAGTGATTCACGTACACTCAAAACTGTAGAACGTCAAATGTCGTCAAAACTCTGTTTGTTGGAATCTGGCTTGGGAAAGACATCTTGTGAAGTTGAAGAGATTGTATCCAAAGTTATGGCTGGCTCTAATGTAACTTGTGACGATGTAGTAAAAGAAGAGTATGAAATTTGTGATACAAATGGCTTTTCGAGCACTGTGTTGTGTGCTGAAGAAATTGATAAATGGGTGCCCATGGAGTATGTTAAGGTTGAACTAACAGACGAAAACAGCGAAGCAGATGTTCAGAAAGTAGCGACCAGACAGGAGGAGTTTAATTGTAAAAACATAAAGTCTCGTTCTATTGAAAATAAAAGTAGGCCTGTCAGGTCTGATGAAAAGGCTACAAATAATGCAAATCGAAGATGTTCAGAAGTAGGTGAGAACAGTACTAGAAGTGAGGTTAAAGAAGAAAAGATTTCCATCCCAGAGAAACAGAAGTTTACTGAAAGTAAATGCCATTCAGACAGTAGGTAAGAGCAGCAAGTGTATATAGTATGTTTTGTGTTTAGTGTTTTCTGCCGTGGTTGGTAAATCAGAAGGTAGATTCAAATGTTAGAATTGTTCCTTTGTGTGTATTGTCTGTGGGTGAAATGAAGACATTGACATTTTAAGTAGGATGGAATGACTTTTTTATGGTCATACAAAGAAAAATGTTGGCTCAAACTACTCCACATTGTGCAAGCTGTAATGCATCTTTCTGTAACATACTTCTCTGTATTATTCCCTCCAGGTCATTGGCCATTCTTTTCGCAGGAAGGTTGGTAGTGATAACCATATAATAATCAGTGCTAGAAACAAGTATTTAGTCTAGCTGATACTGGCAGTTGGGGACTGGAAGGGAATACAACAGTTTAAAAAAAAAAGGAACAGAATTTTCAAGTTCCATGCCTTTAGTATGTTAACGCATATCTAAATACTGGCATAGTTAGGTCATTGCCTGAAATGAAATTGAATATCAGGAGAAAAGTGTCATTAAGTAATGGTTATCACACAGATTACGGAATATGCTGAATCGTATTTGTGCCATATCTTCCACATTTTTTTTCTCAACTGAGTTCCATATATATGGGTTGGGGTGTGGGGATTAGGCCTTGCAAAAGATTGAAGATCCTGATGGTTTGGCAAATGTTGCTGTTGACATCTCAAAGGTGTCAGATCCCATAACTCCCAGGGTTATAGGATAGGATATGGCATTGGGTGTTGTGTGGAAGGTGACAGCTGATTTGTTTGGCAGCAGACAGCAATACTAGTCATTGGGTAGGCTTTGTTGCAGTAATAAGAAAAAAGAAAGGCATTGGTAATTTTTTCACTAACTTGTGGTTTGTTATGCCAGTATCTATCACATGTGGGGTGAGGCAATGTGACGCACTTGCATGCCTCCTCTTTGCCTTGGAAAAAGTTATACGTGACTCGCACATTCAAACTAGAGGAAACATTTTCTTTAAGACTGTACAGATCTTGGCCTGTGCCGATGACATTGATTTAATGGCACGTACAACCCTTGGACTCAACAAAGCTTTCTTAAATCTGGAGAAATCTGCAAGAAATATGGGACTGGTAATAAATCAAGAGAAGACGGTTTACATGTATAATGGAAAGGACACAACATTGCATCAGGACCTTGCAATAGGAAATTACATGTTTAAGAGAGTGGACAATCTCAAATATCTGGGTAGAATGGTCAATAAAATAAACAACAGGTTAGTAGAAGTGAATGCTCGACTGATAGTGGCTAATAGAGCATATTATGGGTTACAGAACCATATGAAATCAAGGAACGTATCCAGGAATATTAAAACACTTATCTATAAAACATGAATCAGACCAGTACTTACATATGGTGCAGAAACATGGGTGCTATCTAAGCAAGATGAACATCGTCTTAGTATTTTTGAGCGAAAAATCCTCCAGAGAATTTATGGCCCAGTGATTGATGGGGGAAGATGGCGAATTAGAACTAACCAAGAGCTCTATCAATTGTATGGTGAGAATGACATTGTGAAATTCTGCAAATTGAGCAGATTGAGATAGGCAGGACATGTCATACACCAGGATGACGATGATTTATCCAGGAGAGCCCTCCTCAGTGAGCCAGGAGGAAAGAGCTCCAGAGCGAGACCCAGGTTGCACTGGGAAGATGGAGTGAAGGAAGATGCAGCAAAACTGGGGTGTAGAAACTGGACAGTAGTCGCCCTAAACCAGGAAGGATGGAGGAAACTCTTGAAGGAGGCTGAGGCCCACCCTGGGCTGTAGTGCCACTGGGAATAGAATGGAATGTGGTTCGTTACAAGGATGTGAGGAAGTTATTTTTATTGGGTGGAGGAAATGAAAAGAATCATTTGTGTTCAAGGTTTTCGGTATTTAATATGCATATGCATAAACAGGATTCCGTGTAATGACACCATGTTTGTATGTTTCTCCCACATTTGTATATAAATAATCTGCATTTGCAGTAATTCATGAGTCCATTTCATTCTTCATTTTTTTTTGTGTGTTTTTCCCTTTTTTAATAAGGATGTTTTTTTGATATTACTGAGTAGTTTCATGTAGAACCAGTTTGAGCCAACATGTTTATCTAGTTAAATATACACCAACTTAAAAACTGTTTCTGAAAAAGGTGTAAATGTTGAAGCAAGTGTCTGTTTCACATAAATTTTATTTGTAAATTGAGTTTTTCTTATTGAGACTTCTCTGAAGTTTTGTACTCTCCACATGCTTCTTTGTACTCCTGCTGTTTTTTTCTAATATGACACACCACGTACAGTTTCAGGACCCAGCATTGCATGGTGCTAGTGCTACTCTAAGTGTTCAAGAGTTTTCATGGCCCCTGGTACTGGAGTCAAAGAATGAAGAAATGTTTTAATGGCATTAATGTTGAAGCATATTTATTGGATGTTACTTCATGGGTTTGAGAACTGTAAGAGGGGAACCATAGATGCAAAGAGGTCATCCATGTTAAGTACTGTGCTTAACAGTTCACTGGTCTATGGTGGGATATAGTTTAACCTGTAATGTGGTTGGAATCATGTAAAATGTTTATATCAGTTGGTGTGGTATGTTACATTCCATAGTTTAGCATTTTCACTTGTAAGTGATTGTAATTGATTGTAATTGGTAGATAGCAGTCATAATATATTATTGATAGAGAACAGCTTGAACAACTTGGGAGTACTGTCTTTGAATGAATATAAGTTATTAAGGTGGCAGAAGCATGTCCAATAGGTCATAAGTGTAGTATTATGAATTTCTGGCTATGTCTGAATATGTTAGTACTTACCTAATAGCATCAATGTGTTACAATGAAAACATGGTGTTGTAAGTAATAAAATTAATTCTGTCATTACAGTTCCGAGGACAACCAACAAGCATCTGATACAGAAGATATTCAACTGTCTGAAAGGGTTATGAAATTGAAAGCTAAAGTTTCTCAGAAGAAAGGAAGCAAAATTCTGAAATCAGGTGTTCCAAAAAGGAAGTCGGAGATTTTGGAACGAAAGAGTAGAATTGTTCAGCCTATTTCCCAGGCAAGGACGGCTGAACTTGCATCAGTATTATTCCGCACACCCAAGAAAGGGAAAGCAGCACAGGCAGGAGACACAGTTCCTACTTGTTCAATTTGCAGCAAGACATTTTCAAATAAAACCCACCTGAATTCACACATCAAGCTTCATGATGGTTTGAAGCCACATACATGCGAGACGTGTTCGAAGGCTTTCGCTCGGAAAGGAGATTTGGCCATTCATATGAGGCGTCACACAGGTGAACGACCATATGAGTGCCCTCAGTGTAAAAAGACTTTTGTCGAAAAATCTCATCTTTTGCGACACACGCGTAGCCACACGGGTGACAAACGTCATGTGTGTCCTGTATGTGGCAGCGCCTTCTCAGAGCGAGCAGGTCTAGCGAAACATTTAAGATCGCACACTGGAGAACGTCCACATTTGTGTTCTGTGTGTGGTAAGTCGTTTGCTCAGCGTGAATTTTTGATTCGACATGCACGCATACACACAGGTGAACGACCATTCACTTGTGACTTATGTGGGAAAGCATTTTCAGATCGTTCGACTGCTGTTAAACATGCCAGATTACATACAGGCTTGAGACCATTTCCTTGTCCTCTCTGTGGTCGGTGTTTTTCACAGAAGCAGCATTTGACAGGCCACCTGAAGACGCATGCTGGTGAACGCCCTCATGGTTGTGAGGTATGTGGTAAGAAGTTCGGTCGGAAGAGTGACCTGGTGGTGCACACGCGACGTCATACGGGAGAACGACCGCACAAATGTGATGCTTGTGGGAAGACTTTCCTTGACCGTTCTCATCTGGTGCGACATAACAAAGTACACAGTGGTGCCAAACCTCATGTGTGCCATGTGTGTGGACGCTGCTTTGCAGAGAAAGGTCACTTGGATGGACATCTGCGTGTACATACCGGAGAGAAACCATACTCATGTGATGTTTGCTCTCGCAGTTTTGCTGACCGGGGTACACTGGTGAATCACATGCGTGTTCACACAGGAGAACGTCCATTTGCCTGTCCCATTTGCAGTAAGGCATTTGCACAGAAAGGGTCACTGCTCAAACATGTCCGCATACACTCTGGGGAGAGGCCCTTTTCATGCTCTGTGTGTGGCAAAAGGTTTGCAGACAAGGGATATTTTGTTAAACACTCCCGACTCCACACTGGTGAGAATCTGCACACATGTGCCCTGTGTGGCAAGTTCTTTGCACAGAAGTGTCATCTTATCAGGCATGCGAAGGTTCATGGAGTACAGCCTGAAAGTGTAATTATGCCTGTTGTAACAATCTAAGCTTGGGTTGTATGAAAATAATAGCATTCCAAATTTCACTGAGCCTTCAGCCAGTAAGTCTCCCTTGCTTTAACTCCGTGTTCCTAAGTTTGTAATATATTTGTTTGAAAGATGTAAGTTTGTGAGGTTTTGATGCTTATCCTTATATTTTAATCCGATTTCCTTCATAGAAATGTAATGATTTACTGTATGAAATGCTATGTAGATTTTGGTTCAATCTTTTTGTATATTTTAAATACTTCTTGTGGATTTAGTTTTATATGTGAAAGACCTGCTTTCACATTTGGTTATTGAGAAGGTAATGGAATGTATGCTGAGACCTTTCAGCCAGGTATGCATTTTATGAGAGGGTTTTTCATATGTACTGAAATCACTCCAAATCTTGTATTTTGTACTGTGGAATTTTATGTTTTCCAGCTACGTTGACAAGCGTAGTTGAGGGTTGTTATGTAGTGTGTACCTTTACTGAACTCTATTTACCTTACTTTATTCTTAAGACCTACAAGAGTAAAAGTGACCACATGAAGAGAATGTTGATTGGTTCTGATGGTATGTCTTGGTTGCTTTTGTTGTGTCAGTGCCAGAACTCTCCCATCATTAACTTAGGCTTGAAATTGAGTACATCCTCCAAAATTTCTAAATTTTTTTACATTAGGATCAGATCTTGAATACAGTGATACCTCGGCTAATGAAGATAATTCGTTCCGGAATCACATTCGTTAGCCGAAACGTGATTTCCCGTTACGTTATCAGGCGTCTCACTTCTCGCTATCTCGAATGTAAACAACCCAGTTGGGTTGGTGGGTTTCCCCTATGTGATGTGGTCAGCTCATTTCTTTGTCACACACATACAGAGGGAAAAGATAAGCTCCTGGAATGGCCCGACCGTTCACGTTTGCTGCTTTATGTTAGCGCCCGCATCCACTAAAACATTCATTAGCCGAATCCACGTTCGTTAGCAGAGTCCGAAAAACAGCGAAAAAATCTTTGTTAGCCAAAAAATTTGTTAGCAGGGTCACTCGTTAGCCGAGGTATCACTGTACCTTGGTCATGTTGGTTCCATCATAACAGGACCTGAATCGCAGACTATTTAACCTGTCAGTTTTGACAGAGCCAGTGAGAATTTATGCCATGAGTGGCACCATTTTATTCTTATGTGTATGCATTCAGAAGATCAAGTAGCTACAATTCTCCACCCCCTACATGTAAAGAGGATGATGGCAAAACATTAGTCTAGAGTGCAGTACTTCTCTAGAAAAATTTCTGATGACTGCACATAGCTTGAAAGGAACTTTATACTTGCAAAAGAAATCCTGTAAACGAGATTGATATTCATACACAATTCAATGCATTGTGTAAAGAAAATGCAAAAAATTATTACTAATGTTGGAGCCAACATGCAAATGCCCATTGAAAGTTGGAGGTATGCAAGAACTGAACATAAAACAGACAAAGTAACAAAATCTTGCATAGAAATAGTGAATGAATTTACTGAAAATAAAATCTGCAAGCTGGAAGAGGATTTTCAACAAAACAAAAAATAAAAACTTATTAATGGAAATTGTTGGTGGCCATGAGAGAAATTACTGGTGATCACAGTTGAGAGTCATGATCAAGATATTTCATAGAGTCATGATCAAGATATTTCAGAGAGTCATGATCAAGATGTTTCACCACGTGAAAAAAAAAAAAAAAATAGGAGGAGGAAAAGATACAGGCCTGTTTGGAATGTGGGTATTTTTCAAAATGTGTAGGTCTGTTTGAAACAGTTATTTTCCACATTAATTCTTTATACAAATAAATTTGCAGATAGTCATTATTATATTTAGAAAGAATAAGGCTACATGTTTTGGCTTATTATTCCTGAATATAATACTGTGTTGACTGGAACATTCATTTGTATTGAATAACGCAACTGGGATGTGTCAGCTTAAAATAATAGATTCTTTATGTTTTTACATTCCTCATTGGTCCTGAAGTTCATCTGTTGCAGAGCATACATTCTGTTCTTAACAAAACTAGTCATTACTAAGGATGTCGCACTGCATGAGGCCATATATCCCCCCCCCCCCATATTTTATTAAGTCTAAGCTATATTTCAGATGTCTCAAATAAAGCTATTGATCGTAATGAGTTCTGTATTTTATATCATGTACCATTCTTTTTATATTATGAGCTGTTTTTGAGAATTTGTGTATTGAGCTTCTGTAAGGTGGTGATTGTAGTGGACTGATGTGTAAAAAAAATAAAATTTTCACAGCAGCTTTTAGTGTAGACATCCCAGGACAAAATGTAATTGAAATTCATTGAGTGGCTTTGATGATAACACATGTCCTTCATGCACTTCTTGCAAAGAGTGAATAAAAAGGGTCCCAAAACCTGTGGAAAAGAGAATACTAGAATATTTCTGCAGGATTAATATAACCGAGTGGATTATTCATTTTGACAGTTCTTTTGGTGCTCGTAAAATATGTGACATTTCATCTGTATTATAGTTACAGAGTACAGAGAAAATACATCATAATTTCCATTGAAGATTTTGGGTTGTAATTTGTTTAATGGTGTCACCAATTTATCAGACTGTATAGTGTTGAATGGTAAGGTGATGATGAGTAATGAATTGGAAGGTTGTGGAAGTGGTGATGGCGTAAATTGAGGAACTATTCCAGTGCATGTTTGGAAGGATTGAGGTAAGCCACAGAAAAAGAAGCTGTCTTTGGTAACTGGTCATAGGATTTAAATCTGTGAAACACTGCAAAAATTTTAAATGCACAGGTATGGGCCATTTAAAATGGGTATCTGCAAGGGGGAGAAAGTGACAAGCCATAAACTAAAAACAGTATAATTTTACATAGTAATTTGGCTATTTATGTTGTAATGGGTTCATGGAGTGAAGAAATTCAGTAGTAGTTCAGTAAATGTATACTAGAGGTGGTGTCCAGTAAGGGTATGATTTAGCTTTTCATTTGCTGGCTTTTTACAGGTCATTAAGCCAACTGGTGCCAAGTTCAGTTACTGAAATAATGAATTTAACATATGTGAGAGTTGAGTAGAGGTTTACATGGCAGCAGGGGGTATGTGATACAATGACATGCAGTTTGGTAGATGTGGCAATGTTTTGGAGGAAACCATCAGTCGTTGTATACAGCATTACATCCAAGAAGAAGGTAGTAATCATAACTAAATAGTGCAACTAACCCAGAAGAGCGCAGTTCTGAATGATGCTTAGTGGTGACAATGGCTACAGATACTTCGGAAGCAGAGCTTGGCATCACATTCTTTGCAGTTCAGTTAACCCTTTAACTAGCCGCACAAATCCGCATCGCATAGCTTGTCATGGTTGTGGTGATAAAGTATATACATTCATTTTGCAAAAATGAGTTATGTCTATTTCCTGGCTACAGAAATACTGTTTCATTTACTCCACCTTAAGAGCAGGCAAACTGCATCCTGCAGAGTTGTTCATTAGAACCTAATGACTATGTTGAGGGTTATATGCATTTTCCATATTCTATTTGTAAAATAAAACTGTATTTAAACTTTCACTTAGGACCAATCCTATAAATAATGAATTGCATATTTCAATATTTATAGCAGGGCTGGCCAACATGCAGCCCTCGGTTGCCTGAAGAGTTTCGGTAATACAGTTTAGCAAACATACTGTAATAGGTCTACAGAATATTGTGTGCTTTCTTCTGAGTAAATCCCCTGCGTCTGAATTTTATATGCTGATGTTTTGGAACACTCGTCCCATCTTCGTAGGCATGTAGGTAAGAAGTGTGTCTTCACACTTCATACCTACCTGCCTATGAAGATGGATCAGACAGACTGTTCCAAAATGTTGGCATATAAAATTCAGACGCCGGGGAATTACCCAGAAGAAAACATACAACATTCAGAACCTGGCGAAAGTTTGAAATCAAGAATAAGGTCTACAGAACATAATATGCAACTTTATTAGCAGGAATGATGTTTAGGAACTATACCTCATTGCTTTTAAGACAGCACAGAGTAAACCAATCTTTTTTGGTGTTTTGTCAGGTTTACCAAGTCCTACTGCCTTGTTATTCAGCCATACTTGTAGGAACTTGTAGTTTAACAATTGTTTGTAAATAATGGCATTCTAGTGTATTCAACCCCCATTTTCGACATATGTATATTCAAGTGTGACACTCAAGTGAGTCCTGAACGACTTAAGCGGCCCTCCCGTGGGTTGAAGTTGGCCAGCCCTAATTTGTAGGATTGACCCAAAAAAATTTTTTAAATGTACTCATATTTTACATATGCAATATGCAAAATGCATGTAATCCTACGCATACTAATATCAGCTAGTCAAAAATCCCTTGTGTTCTATGTAACCCAAAGGTCCATTGCCATGTTCACTTGAGCACACCACTAGTCACTATCATGAGCCAGATAAATCCAGTCCGTGCTTGTCCTGTTCTTGCTAAAGCCCCTTTCAATATATTCTCCAAGCATAAATTTTACATTATGTTTCCCCACCAAAATCATGTATGTATTTTCTTTTGTCTCCCATTCATGTCACATACCTTGCCTATCAAATCGTCCTTAACTTGAGTGCTTAATGCTTGACAAGGAGTACAAATTGTCAAGCTCCTCATTACCCACTTTTATTCACATTCCAGTTACTTCTGCCCTCTTAGCTGCAAAAATCTTCATCGGCACCATATGCTCATACACTGCTATGTTCTTCCCTGCGTGTGTATGTGAGACCAAGTTTCTCTCTCATGCATACATGTGCATGTGCACACAATGGGAGGTTCAGTGCAAAATTGTAGGTTTGTACTCAGATCTTTCTTGAGCATTACAGTATAATATTTCTACCCCAGATAAAACCATTCCAAAATGTTTTCATGCCAAGTAACAAACATAATGAGATTTCAGTCTTCCAGTGCACTGTATTTGAGGCCTTCTCTGTATAACATCCCAGAGAGATCAACGCCCTAGAATAAACATGAGTTTAAAACCAAAAATAATGCCCTTTTCAGACCCATAATAGAATGGAACAGGAAGGTACAACAATATTTAACAACTCTGATTAAATACAGGAAACTGTACATAAGACCAGGGCTGGTGTAAGACATTTCTGGGCCCAAAGCAAAAATAAATTTAAGAGTTCTACCTATGTGTAGTTGTGAACTGACAATACAAATAGAGAACAAGATGCAAATCAGGATTGTGAAAATGAAATACGAACCTTTCTGGGGCCCCATGATCCTTTTATACCACCTTCATAATTTTCTTCATACTACAAGATAACTGTATGTATCACGTAACATGGTGGCACTTATGAACTGCCGTCTTGTGATTTGTCCACGTAGTTTGTACTGTTCTATAATTCTATGTACCTGTTTTTAAAAGAAGGAGCATTCCAACAAATTTGCATTCTCTTCATACATTTACTTACATAGTAATATATTGTATCAACTTTCACAGAATAAAACACTGCATTCAAACAAGAGACTGTATGATATACAAAATCTGTGGTTGAACATTTCATAATGAAGTTTAACTTGTATATATGATTGCATATCACTTTAAAGGTAAAGGTAAAGCAGTCACATTACAGGCCTTTAGTGGCCCAGAGGGTTCCAGGAAGTTAAGGTTCCCAGATTTCATGACAATAGCACAGGATGGTGGTAAGGTTTCAGCCTTGCGCAACGGCTGCCTTTACCACCAGGAAATGCTCCTAGTACTCATTTCTGTTAGAGGCTGAGTCGACCCCAGGGCCATAGTGCAATTGGAAGGATTTTATGTGAATGAATAATTCCAATGACACCAGCTGGGATTGAATCATCAACCTTCTGATTTGTAGCACAGGACCGCATATCACTTTATATTAATGCTCTCATCCAGCATGCAAGTCACATAAATGTAATTATCGCATACAAGGTACGATTTCGGAAAAACACGAGTTATGAGGTGCGTTTTGTTTTCCTCTACACATTTTCCTGAAGCTCTTTTTAACCCAAGAATTTATTGAAGTGTTAATATTTACATTGATCTTCACGTAAGTTCTCTTTCTTTCTTTTTTTTTTTGTAGTAATTTAAACAAAAATTTAATTCGATTGACAGATTTGAGCAAAAAAAATTCAAAGTTCTCTGTAAATCTGTTGTGTGTGTGTGTGTGTGTGTGTGTCCGCATGCCAAATCCAGATCGTGACATACTTCCATTTCAGTATTTATTGCAACCAATATTTTAGGACACTCTGCACAAGATTGGCAAGAATTACATTCTTGTTCTAGCCTCAGTGATTCCCTGAGGTTCCACTTCAAGGTGGAATCCATATTGCAGCATTTCACAAAAATTAAATTTATTAATAAATGAAATGAAACACAATAACATACTCCGTAATAAAGGATCACACACTCAGCAGTAACTGATAGCACACACTCAGCAGCAGGTGAAATTATTCCCATTTGCATTTAGATCTACAAACTATAATAATAATAATAATACTGACATCATATTGTAGGGTCCAGTACCTTCTCTTGTCTGTATGTGCAGCTGACAAAAAATTTTGTGTGACATATCTTGCATCATTTATTATATCCAGACAATCTGTATTACAGTAATGGGTAAGAGTTTATACATACTTTATGAAAAAGCTACTTTTGTGTCAGGTTTGCCTGTGAATATAACACAGCATTTTGTTATGGTGTGCAACGATGGTCGATAAAAAGATGTTGACTGAATCATGGAGCTGCATTATTGTTCGTTATGTTGAAGAGGAAAGCTGGGTGCAGTAGAAATTCGACTTCGGTATCTGTAAGCCTGTAATAGAGTCCAACTATTACGCATTGGTGAGGCATTTAGCATTGTGACTCCATGTAGGCATAGTTATAAATAAATTAATAAATATGCACCTACACACACCATGTAAGAAAAACATTATAGAAATTAGTGAGGTTCATATTCTACATGAGTGAAGTGAGGTGTTTAGAGGTTATGGTAAGCACACAGAAATTTTTAGTACAGTATATGCGTTTTGCCTAAGGGGAAAAAAAGAGTCTAAAGCATAAACTCAAAGCAATTATGCATCCCTTGGGTAATGCATGATATAGAAAATGTGGGTAGGAAGAAAAGATACTTTTGGCTGTATATAAATGGGAACATATGAAGTTTAACATTAAGCGACTGTATTGTAATATTATTAACTGGATTAACTCAATGAAAATGGTAAATTCGTTGGTGTCTCAGAAGTAGATGGAAAGAGATAATTTAAAAAGAATCAACATGGTATCGACTTACTCATCTGTCTCAACAGGTGCAGGCATTGCGCCACTTTCACTGCTCCCGTCAGTTTCATTTACCATAATACCAATATCAAACTCCACACTCGATATAGCGTACCTGAAAATGGAATACAAGTGTAAAATGTGACATGGTGTGTAATCACACTACAGGCTTCTACTGCTTTTCAGCATGCATAATATGATGGCCTAACAGGTGTTGTGACCCAAATAGCGTTAGAAGTTGTGTAATTCGAATCTAAGAGGGGACATGAGCAATTCTGCGGATTTGTGCCTTCCTTCATTATCTCCAGGGAAGTTCCATAAAAGTACCTCAAATAGGCCACAACTGCTCCCTTCCATGTATATTTCCATTTGTTGTTCACTGATCATCCTACCTTTGAATAGAATAATCTGAGACACTGACATCTTACATATATTACAATAGCACAGCATTCTGATAATGATGATGATGATGGTGGTGATAATAATAATAATAATATCAGGCGTGTACAATATTTAGTCCAGCTGTAGAACAGATCAACATTTCCAGTAGCAAAAAGCACCAAATATGCTAGGAAAATTTGCCATTTCTCTGCACTGATTGGAGCAGCTGGATATATTTTTCTTGGAGTTTTTTATATTAATTTATTTTGTTGTTATCCCTTAACACCTCTGAATAAATATTGCGCACATTGTCATTATATCTTCAGTAAGAAGTATTAACTCATCAAAAGCAGTACATTACACAACAATAATTTTTTTCAGTACTGATGAGTAACACCACTGATGCCAACAGTAAGTTTGCTTATGCGTGCACAGGGCTAACTAGGGCTTGGGCACCTTAATGTCATTACACCATTTTCCCAATTAATGATTACATAACATACAGATTGTTTATGTTATAAAATTGGTTTAGCTGAGGGTGTGGGGGTGCAGATTACCACAGATATCATTGAATCAGAGCATCCTTTTTCTTAAGGCTAGCCCTGATGTTGCACATAGGCATCTACTGTTGCAAATCAATTCGAACCACCCAGAGTCAGAAACTGTTCCCACTACTATTATATTAATTGGGACTTTTCATTGACATAAAAACTTTCCGATCGCAATATGGCCCTGGGATCGACTCAGCCTCTAACAGAAATGAGTACCAGGAGCAATTCCTGGGGGTAAAGGCAGCCGGTGCGTAAGGCTGACAACCTTACCACCATCCTGTGCCGTTGTCATGAAATCTGGGAACCTTAACTTCCTGGAACCCTCTGGAACACTCCAGGACTGTAACGGGACTGATTTACCTTTACCTTTACTTTTATGTTAAGTAAACACAGTGTTGAAATGTGTATTAAATGCTCATGAAAATTTTATATCTAAATCTTCTTCAGATCCACATTCTGTTATGTACAAATTTGTACAGGTACTCTGGGGAAAAACTGATGAAGTTTGAATTAAGCTTCCTGTGCAGCAGATTTTATATCGGACTGATACAAACCAAAATTATGTTCCTTTCAAATTTTTAGTTTTATCCTACAGTCCCATATTTAATCAAGATATGACCAGTAGTTTTGGATGCATGTGGACATTTATTGTATCCTGCTTTCTTTAGTGCCTGCAGAAATACTTCAAAGGATTACAATACTTGGCACTTTCTGCCAACACTAATAAATGTGGTAAAAACTTTTATCACATAACTTACATATTTTTTGTGTTGTGCCTTTTAGTCCATTTTATGTGTGAGGCGGAATGATCCCCAGCCATGGAATTTTCAGCCATAATTTGTGCTACGATTGCTACTAGGCAGGCAGCCATGATTGCTGCGAACAGCCCGCCCTAGTAAAACAGAGCACTCTTAAGAAAGTGACACAATTTGCTACACTGAAAAACAACAAACTGTATGTAGCAGTCAGTTCAAAAGGGATGAATCTGAAGTGAATATGCAAGCACAGAAGTGCCATAAGAACTCTTAGCAACATAACTCACTTGTGTGTTTGTAACCATGCTCCTGGAAACGCCTGATAAACTGCGATTCTTCTGGTTAAAGGACTCGTACATCATGTCTTCCAGTTTATATAGTCATGTGCTAAATGTGAGTCATGTTCCAAAAATAATTAATTATACCCTTGTCACAAAGAGTGTTATGAAATCTCAGTGAATGTGCATGACATGCCAATAGTTGTGGCCTTCTCGTTATTATTTCGGCACTGGCAAACCAGGGGTGTCAAGGGCTCTCAAACACCCTCACATATTAGTATTAGACTTGAAGCTTCACAGTTTTATAAAGACCCTATTTCTACAATCATAACTTAAATAAGATGAACGATGAATTTTAAAAAAATAGTTCATTCAGGTTGGTTGACTCAACTGCACAGGTTATTATCGACAGTCAACAAGATGGGAGAAGGGGGGGGGGGGGAGATAAACGAAAACCAGGGTCTAGAAAGGAAAACCTAAAATAACGTAACCTAAATGTAGAATTTCTTTCACACTATAGTAAAGGTTATACTGCAGTGACTGCAGGCTCAGATGCCTGTGTTTCTTTAGGAGTATCATTAGTGATTATACAACCATGGCCGGGTCCCTAGGGACACTTTTATGAAGATGGGTGCTTCATATCAAGCTGAGTGTTATGTTGTGTCTGAAGATAATAGTAATTGTCAAAACGCATAGTGCAGTCAAGTCTGTACTCTAACATGAACATATACCAATAGTGTTGCATTAGGATGGAAGTTCACTAAAACTGAGAGATATTTGAGACCTTCATAGGAGGACGGACGAGTCTAGAAACAATCACCTGCCTGGAATTAACTCAAGAAAAGAATGCTAACCTAGCTGCACTTGCTGTTTTTACATGTCCTTAGGTCAGTTACGTTATGGGCAAGGGCTAACAGATGTTAGGTGGACTGAAATACGGAACCACTAAACAAGGTAAATTTCACCCTATCACATGCCATGCAGACCCAGAGAGAGAGAGAGAGAGAAGAGGTATAGCTCTACCCTTTCTTCAACCTCGACGCTAGATGTGGTTGGGTGGTCGGTACCACACCACGGCCATTTTACCCCCAGGAAAGAAAGGTCGTACTGAACAGCCAAAGATATACAAATCGCCAGATATTCATCAAATTCAGCCAAACATGATGACAACAAGAAGTATAATATTACGTTCTGAAATCCACATACTTATTAATTCATAATGACAGAGGAAAGAATTGTTTAGCGGTGGAGAATGCCTGCGTTTTGTCGATATAGGGAAGTGACGACACGAATTATTACCATAATTATCAATACGTATTATTTTATCAGATACGCACAACATTTCAGGCCATAAGCCTTGACGAAAAGTTAACTGTATAAGTTGAATGCGTCGCCTGGTTTCATCAATGTGTGTTTCGACATAACGGATTAATTATCGCTCACATATGCGTCTATCTTCAGACACAGCGAGACAAATGTGAATGTTGTGGAATAATATTTTACAGCTACTTATGGATTTCAAGACAGTTTATGAAGGAGATGAGTGCCGTTCTGCAATATTTGCACTGAATTTGGTAAATACGGAACACTGATTAAAGTAGTTCAAAATTATTAAATGAAGTCTTAAACCGTCTGAAGGCCGGCGATGGAAGTACGAAAGGCCTGTTGTAACATAACGAGAAATACGCAGTTTGTTCACTCCGGGACATTAATGGGTTTCGGAAGATTCTCACAAAAACCACCGATTATTTCACTAAACAGCACCAAACATTTGGTCTCTACACTGCAGACACAGCGGTCTCTTGGAATTTGAATGTGGTTTTTTAAATATAACTCAAACTTCAGGCTTAAAACGGGCAATGAAGTCTGTACAGATAAGAATTTGTCTGATAGATATCCTTTTCTGAATTGTTTCAAATAAGGTAAAAAGGTAAACTTTTCCCTGTTCACGCCATGAAGGCGTATAGGAGGAGCAGAGGTTTAGTTTAGTTTAGTTTAGCTTAGTTTATTAGGCCAAAATATCATACATATGATTGTGGACTCATCAATTTCTAGCAATATACAAGAAGTGAGATAAGTCCAATAGCAACGAACAAAGTATTCTACAAATGATTTCAGAACCGCTTATATATAGTGTAATAAAACTTAAATTAGATACAGAGCTAATGAAGTTACATAGTTACAAAGCTATAGATTCTTCCACTGAGTAAAAGGAACGCAGAAGAAGAAGTGATTTCAGTTCCTTCTTAAAGGTCTTGTAACTATCTATTTATTTTATGTACCCAGGAAGTTTGTTATATAATTTAGTCCCCAAATTTATTATACTTCTCTTATATAAATCACTATTGTGTGATTGGATGTGGATATCCATCTTTCTTCGTGTATTATGAGCATGGATATTTGAGTTTAGATCTACAAACTGGTGGTGTTTTCTTATATAACATTAACTTCCATTATATATAGTGAAACCGATTTGAGAATATTCAATTCTTTAAATAGCTGTCTGCAGGATGTTCTTGTGCTTACTCCCACCATTGATCTTATCACTTGTTTTTTAATTCTAAGTATTCTAGTAGTTAATTAATCCCCTGCTCCCCCCCCCCCGCCCCCCAAATAATATACCAAACCGGAGAAGTGAGTGAAATTTTGTAAAGTAAATGTTTCAAATCAAATTCGGACTCAAAACCTCCCTAAGAGATTTTATTATAAAAGCTACCTTGCACAATTTACCTGTTAGTAACTGCACATGAGAGTGCCATTTTAGTGTATCCGTAATTTGAATGCCAAGAAATTTTATTTCAGCTATGTAATCCACGTTCATGTTATTAAAAGTCACTAAAGGTTTTGCTAAAACATGTGTTTGTCTGGTATTGAACAACATTACTCCTGTTTTTCCTGCATTTATCACGAGGTCGTTCCTGTTAAGCCAAGTTTTCAATTCTGCAACTACCCTTATTTTGGTTTGGAGCAATCTTTCGTCACTATCTGAAATTGACACATTAATATCATCGGTAAACACAAGTAAATTGCGTCGTGGATATTTACGGGAAGGTCATTTATATATAGAAGGGATAACAACAGACCGAGTACCGAACCCTGTGGCACACCTTGATTTTTTTCCATGGAGGAGGACCTATATCTATTTACCCTCATACTGCTTGAATCACTTTGGCAAATTTCAATAAATTGTTTTCTGTGTGTCAAATAAGACCTAAACCATAAGTTAGTGGAGCCCCTTATACCTAATAAAATAGTTTTTCTAGTAACAATTTATGATTTAATTCATCGTAGGCTTTTGTTAGATCAATAAATATTCCAATGGTGTGAACTTATTCATCAAGGGCCTTTTGAATCCTACCAATAAATGACTGAACCGCTGTATCAATGGATTTTCCTTTTCTGAAACTATTTTGAGATTCTGACAAAATCTTATTTTCATATAAAAAGGATATTATCCTATTATACATCAATCTTTCTAAAAGTTTAGCAAAAACAAGTATTATTGATTTAGCTCCACTCATTCTTAACCTCGGCACAAGTGGTGATCTTCACGCCCCGGCCGTTTTACGCCCGGGAAAAAGACCCTCACGCACTGAACGGGAGGTCGGGAGGCCCCCAGAGATCGGCTGGTCGTTTTGTAGAACAGAAAAGTCTCTTACCCCCACCGGAATTCGAAAGCGGGACCGTCAAGCCTGTAGCGTTGTCGCCATTACAATGTACAATAAATCAAGGAGCAAGGAGATTCGAATTTGTCACAACGACTTCGGGTCCATGCCGATTACTTTCAATTTATTGGTCGCGGGCGGCATGCCACAAAGAGAAAGAATATTGAAAGGGGGCTGATCTATAACTAGACGTAGAAAAGAACTGGGTCGCTCTTCATATTTCCTCGTCAGAATACAGAGTGAAACTTCATAAAAATCAAGATAGCTAATAAATCTTTCGAAATATGGAAATATGTATGTGGGAAAGGAAGTATGAAAAGTAGACTGAATTGAAAAGGAGACTTAAAGAGTATTATTCTCTGAAAACACTTGCTACTATTGAGCTCAGACTGATTCGCCTTCCCGTCTCCGATCCACAAGCCTACAAATCAAAATAAACCGAAACACAAATTTAAATGTTATTTTCATTTTAATACATGCACCGTGCTTATTTTATTATTTGTATTATAACCAAAAAATGCACAATTAACATCATAACAGTATATATCAGAACAGACTGTTTGTGTAATCTACACTGCTACATGTTTCGACATTTTTATGTCATAATGAAGGAGTTTACAACCAATGCCTTGCTAAGCTACTTGGCTAAGTAACTTAACAAGACATTGGTTGTAAACGTAGCCAAATAACTTAGCAAGACATTGGTTTTAAACGTAGCCAATAACAAGATATTGGTTGTAAACGTTGCCAAGTAACTTAGCAAGACACTGGTTGTAAACGTAGCCAATAGCAAGACATTGGTTGTAAACGTTGCCAAGTAACTTAGAAAGATATTGGTTGCAAACGTAGCCAATAGCAAGACATTGGTTGTAAACGTAGCCAAGTAACATAGCAAGGCATTGTTTGTAAACGTAGCCAAGTAACATAGCAAGACATTGGTTGTAAACGTAGCCAATAGCAAGACATTGGTTGTAAACGTAGCCAAGTAACATAGCAAGACATTGGTTGTAAACGTAGCCAAGTAACATAGCAAGACATTGGTTGTAAACGTAGCCAAATAACATAGCAAGACATTGGTTGTAAACTCCCTGATGAAATGAAAACGTCGAAACATGCAGGAGTGTAGATTACACAATATATATATATATATATATATAT